>Ga0209700_100564_pt1 | contig 71113 bp, 36 predicted proteins | sample SiratroredBW_FD_187528 | JGI IMG/M metagenome (GOLD analysis project Ga0209700, IMG submission 187528) | Root nodule microbial communities of legume samples collected from California, USA - Siratro red BW (SPAdes) (version 2) | ecosystem: Host-associated > Plants > Roots > Nodule | place: USA... | reverse complement strand
GAGGAGTTGATGTCATGCTGCCACTGGTGGTGAGGGTTGCAGGGCTTTACTGGTGGCGTTGAGTGCATGAATGAGATGTGATGGGGTAGAGGAGGTGTTGTACTTGCATTAGAGGTAATGAAGACGCTACCCTAGGTGATGAAGCATGGTGGCGCTAAGGTGCCATGGTATCGTGGAGGGGCGTGGTGGAGGCAACATGGAGGCGAGGTTTGTGAGGTGCTGGAGGACATGAAGGGGTTCACGTGGTTCTGGGTACGTAACATGGTGTGAGGGAGGTTGTGGCAATGCATGGTAGACATGGAGGGGCACATGTGGTGCTGTTTGGAGCGTGGTAGGCAAGGTGCCATGAGGTGCAGGTTGGTGGCGCATGGCTGGTGCGTGGAGGAGGGCAGCAGCCACCATGGGGGTAGTGGTTTGGGTGCAGGATGCATGTCGTGATTCTTTTTTATTTTTTATTAAGTGGATGCATTTTTTATTTTTTATTAAGTGGATGCACATGCATGACATGAAATGAAACATGAGACTTAAAGCCAATTTGTAAAGGAAACATACCTGTTTTTTCGTTCTCAATATACCGTTCTTCCTTTTCTCTCTTTCCCGTTCTCTCTTTTTCCTCTGTGTATTTTCAGTGTCCCTTCTGTATCCGTGCCTCTCTCTTTTTCATCTATATCTCATTTTTTTATTATTTATTATTTTTGAAATCAAGGTGGTTAAGAGGAGTTATCCATCTTTGACTCCTTCCCCTTGTTATGATATTTTTTTATTTTTTCATAATGAATGCTCCTCTTCAACGGCCATAACTTTTACTTTTATTTTTGAAATGGAGAATGTGGGTTGTTTTGAGCAGTTTCATAATTTATTATTTTTTTAGAAAACATTAGTGGAATTAGGAAGTGAGAAGTTAGAGAGTTGACTCTTTCTTTATGATTTTATTTATTATTTTCTTGTTATTTTCGTTTTTTTATTATTAATTATTTATTTTATTTTATTTTTTAAAATCACTACCTTTTCTTTTTTAATCTTTTTTTGTGTTTTGTAATAGAAAAATTTGAATTTTATTTAATTAATTAATTTTTTTAATTTTATTATTATTATTATTTTTTAAGAAAACTTAAACTAATAAATATATTTTTATGTTATTATTCATTTTTTATTTCTTTTTTTTTATTATTATGCTTTAATTTAAAATATTACTCTGACAAAATCGGATGTTGATACTAAATATGACCATTGGCTACCAATCAAACTTTGAATAAGATGTTTTCTATTGTAGACATGTTTTTAAATGCTCTATCATTATACACCTTTTTTTATGTATAAGTTTCACCAGACAACTTCCCATCAATGCTTTTCTTGAAGTAGAAGCATTACGCCTATTTTGCCATAAGAATTTTCACTAGAGCATGAGACCATCTAGCAACTCCAAAGTCTTATTTTTATTTTTTTTACAACTACTCCATCTCTTCATGCATGGCCAAAATCTACTTGTCGCCCTTAACACAAGCAACTACCTCTTGTTGGTCCAAAGAACTTCACCTCTTCCGTTGCAACTAGAGCATAGGCAAGCATACCATTAAACCTATATCTCTTAAGTATATGCCTTTGTCTTTGAGAACTTCAAAACAACAACTTGTTCCTTATATGATTGTTTCGTACACCTTCTAAATGCTTAGGTGAATTATATAGGGACTCCTCAGGTCTATGAGATGCTTCTTTTTTAAAGAGAACTCCAATTGTTCTCCAAGCCCTATAGTCCTATATTAGCATAAAATCTCTCCTTGTATTCATATGCACTACTCCATCCTTCACTGTGCAACTGAAAATCCTTCATATCCAAGGCTAAAATGATTATAAGGTTATTTTTAACCTCTCGATCATATTTATCATATAATTAAATTATAAGATTAACATACAAATAATATATGATATCATAGATCCTTATTTTTAGGGAGTCAAAATCAATTACCTTACAAAAAAATTTCATTTCTCGTTAGAACGTAAAAGAACCACTTTAAAGAGACGATATAGAAATAAAAAATTCTTACTGGAGAAATACTTTATATCAAAAGGTTTCTATTAATTAAGTTATGCATAAATTAATTTTAATTTATGAAAAAATAATTCAATTACTTTATCTTATAAAAACTTTTATGAGAAAGTATGTTCAAACACAAAAAAAGTAAAAAGTTAATATGTTTAATGGAAATAAAAAGAAAAAAAAAGAAATAAGGTAACAAATATTTATAAAACCTATTCAATTTTGAGTTTATCCTCCTTATTATTTTTTCTTGTAAAAACAAATCAAATTAAATTCGTCCTTTCTATTTTCTTTCCAACCAAACAAATTGCACGTGGGCTATTAAACACATCCTGTCTTGTCACTTAATTGTTATTCTCAAAGGTTGAGATTCTTCAATGCATGTACTTTATTCTACATAATAAAGTGGTTTGGTATGCAAAGCAAATGGGTTTTGATGAAGATATGGGTCAATAATACTCCACAAGAATTCATTTGAATTGCAAGTCTCCCTCAACCAATAATAGCCACTCATTTCAACCCTCTTTCCCAAGTTGCCCCCCTAATGTTCAAACACTATATTTTAGTCCTTGTGCTATGAATTAGAAGTCAATAATCATGTACGCATTAACCTTCTATTTACTTTAGCTTAATTACATGTTTATTGTGCTATGTGTTTTATCCATTAATGGCTTAAATTAAGCTTTTTAAAGTATTATAATATGTAATTTAACATATTTTGTTAATGTTTTTTTATATTATATATTGGTGAAATAGTACATACTGCTTTTTTTACCACTATTATACTTTTGTTTTCTCTAATTTTACAATTAAGTCAATTTGATATGTAAATCAAACAATAGGGCTGCGATAACATGCAATGTTATGTTAATAAAATTTACTTGTTTTTTCGTGCTTTTATATTTCAAAATTTCAACATTCATTTGGGTATCAGATTTTTTTATTAAATATTTAATTCTTTCATTTTTATTCTGTTTAAAATTAATTTTTTTGTCCATCGTAATAGAAGTGATATATTTAGCTGTTAAAAAAAGGTTACATATTTATTAATGGGTGACTAACTTTTTTAGTTTTTCAAAATTAAACAATTTTTATCATTTTTAATATATCATTCAATTGTTTATGAAAAAAAACACAATTTTAAAATGATTAATCAAAATTAAATTATTAAAAATTAATAATAAAATGACACATTAATGATGAATAAAAATTACTTAACTTTAACAAACTAAAAGACCAGATTTACAATCAAAATTTTATAAAAATCAAAATTATATATTTATAAAAGTAAAAGTATATTTCCGTCTTCATCTTAATATGCTTAAAAAAATCTTATAATAACCGTGGGATAAAAACAATAAGTTTTTTATGGAAATTGATTGAGACTAAAATAATATAATTATAAAATGTAGAAGAACTAATTTACGTAAACACAAGAAGTTAAAATTACTTTATCACAGTATCTAATAAAAAAATAATTAAACCATTTTATTTTTTCACGCTGACACAATTATCAAAATGAATCTTATGCGAAGTTATGTTATGCCTCAATGAAACAGGTTTGAAATATAGTGTTCAGACTACATTTTTTAACTTTTAATTAATTAAAACTTCCAATAAATTATTAAAATTAACTATTTCTACATATTTATTTATTTATTTAAAAATACATTTAAAATTTTGATTTTCTTTATAAATTCTTAAAAGGATAAATATAGAAAAAACAATAAACTTAAATTTTTACAAATTAAAATTTAGAAAAATATAAGAGAATTTAGTTAATTAGTTTATATATAAATTAATTTTAATTTGTAAATAATTATTTATATTTCTTAAACGCTTTATTGTTTATCTCCGCCGGAAGTGTAATCTACGGCAGAAAAATAGAAGATATGTCTAATTTTGACCAAAAAAAATTTAATTCGTTTTCATAGAAAAAAAAAAAAAAGTAAACGCCCCACCACTAACACGTCAAACGCTAAACTTTACGTTTAAGCTGAAAAAGACCTTTCTGGAAACGCGCTTACGACAAGTTCCCTGCGTTTTCCTAATCTCTTCTTTGTTATTCTAGAACAATCTCTATTCTTCCACACACACCAACACCCTTCTCTCATTTTCTTCACGTCCTCGAATGTTCTTTGCCCCATTCTATATAAGCAACTCCACAATCTGAAACACACAAAACATAGTTTCACTCCAAAAACCCTCAAAGCAAACACTACCTAAAATTGTTCTTTAGTACTTCACACAAGTGTGATGTGTTTGGTTTTTGTGTGTGACGAGGAAGAAAGGGTGTTAGGGAGGCATACGGCACCAGGGGCATGCCCTTATTGTGGAGGGATGGTTCAGGCCATGGATGTAGAGAGCCAGTGGAGGTTTTGTTTTCTACCCTTGTGTTTTAAGACCAAAAGAAAATACTATTGTACCATGTGCACAAGGCGATTAGAGGTGGTGTAATAAGTGATTCAATTATTTTGTAAAAATTTGTCCAACCACACATGTAATAGTTTCTAGGGAGAATTAAAGAAATCCATTTTTATACTGTTTTTTTTTTCTCTTTCTTTCTTTTTATTCCTGATTTGTTTTTGAAATTTTTGTGTATTCATTGTTAACAAAAATTAATCACAATTAAAATGGTCTTTGATGATGATTTTTCATTTCAATAGTTATTGAAGTATGCGTTTCTGAATAATTAAGGTTGAGTTAGCACTATTGTTATATGTATACCGAACGACAATTATGTTATTAACTTTTTCATATGTAGTAGAGATAAGATAATCATATTCTTAAAGTCGTTCTATGTTGTTGCTTTTTCTTAAATCAGGTTCTAATGTAAAGGCATATGGTAACACTGTGATATAGTGGCCTCTAAAAGTTGAGGGTCTGAATAAAATATGAGACGAGTGCTTCTACCTGATTGACTTTTGGATTGAGTTTTGGAGCTGAATATTTTATAAGTCAATAAAAATATTTTTTTTAAAATATGAGAATATATTACGGAACAATTTATTCTGAAATTTCAATTTATTCTGAAATTTGTTGAATAAGTTTTGGAATTAAACATTTTAGAAGTCAGTGTTTAAAATTAGTTATTTTGGAATAAATTTTTATTATATTATTCTTTTGAAAAAAGATATTCTGTAACTCAAAAACTTGTTTTGGAACATGTTTTTAAAATTAGTATATAATTTCAGAAAAAGTCGCTAATAGGTTTTTTAAATTATGAGTAATAATTTTCAAAATTTAGAGATTCAGGATCATTTTCGTATTTAAAGAGTAATTTGGACAATTTAAAAAATTTTAGGATGCCTGAAGAAAGATTTGGAGGTACAGGGAGAAGCAGTCATTTGAGAATTGTTTTGAAAAAGTTTTTATAGAGTGATATATATTATACGTTGAAGAAGAGTTTATATATGTTATCTATATTTTCATAAATGTTGACCGAGTCTAACTTGTGCTTTGTTACAAATATTATTCTAAGAGTAAAAAGATATGCACTTATATGATGTCATGTTTAGTAAAATTATAAATTGTTTAGTGTTTTAAAAGGAAAACTTTCAAAGAGATAATATATATTCTTGTAACGTCTTCTCCTTATTTATTAAATTAATATATTTAATTTGTAGAGCATAATTATTTATTAATGTTTTGTTAAACATAAGAATTCTTTTAGTGTAACAGATAAGGGTATAATTAATACATTAGTTTTTGTGAAATCAAATAGGTAAAAGTATAAATTATTATAGCTTGGTCGATGAGTCAGATGCAAGTTTTGAACCTTTCATTTATTTGGTTTTAATTTAGATAATAACTATATTTTATCTACTAAACAATCAGGGTTATATTTGTATAATTTTTTTGTATATATTTTTATAAGATTTTCTATCAGTAACAACTTTATCTAGTACTTTTATGCAACTAATACACGAATATTGAAAATTTTTATATAATTAGAAGATTTCATGTTGTCGTTATATATATATATATATATATATATATATATATATATATATATATATATATATATATATAAATTGTAGTTTAAGAAAGAAATTATAATATATAATGGATTAATATAGATAGTAGTTAAAGAAATAGAGAAAATTACTGTAACAAATTCTATATAAAAATGGTTATGGTTCTGTTTGGTTATGTTAGCAGTGAAGATTCTTATTTTCTAAAAGTTATTGGCATTATTTTGAGTATTCACGTTCTATTAGACTTCAAGAAATTAGACATGAACTACAACGAATAATTGTTAGAGTTCAAGAAATTAGATATGAACTACAATGAATAATTGTTTAACATATAACATATGACAAAGTGATATAGTTCTACTTAAAAATCTGTCTATTATTTTTATTAAAAAAGAAAAAAAGAAGGAATGTGAGAGTACATATTTTATAAATATTTTTGTATGACATTAGTAACATTAATATATTGTTCATATATTTTTACAAAACTATTTCATATTACTCATTTAAATATATAAGGTTAAATTATATTTATTAGTGTTACATTCAAGGCAACGTAAAAATAGAGATAAAAATAATTATAAATCTAAATAGAATAATGAAATTAGGAATATCTTATTGATAAAGATATCAAAATTTGAAAATATATATATATATATATATATATATATAATAATAATAATAATAATAATAATAATAATAATAATAATAATAAATGTCTCTTTCTCTTACATCAATAATTGAATATTAGAGTTTTATCTCTATTATTGTAACATTTTCTTTCAAAAGTGTGATCCTTTATCTAATTGTAACACTCTTATTAATAGTAAAAATTATGATTGCATTTCTTTTATTTTGGACTTTAATCTTGAAATTTAATTTTAATTGATGAAAATTTTTATGATTATTTTGTAAGAGATAATGAAAAGATAAGTCTAATTATAAAAATGTAATATGATAAATTATACATTGAAGGTTATTAATGTAGTAAAGAAAGTTAATCAAATTTATCTCGTGCATTAAATTTTTCATGTTGTGAATAATATTAAGGATACAAGAATATTTTTATTTAGTTCTTATTGAGGAAAATGAAAGACTTATGGTATTGTGATATACAGTCTTGTCATTTGATTTGTTAAGACCTTCAATAGTCTTATATTCATTTAATTGTTTAAGTTTTGGTGTAATTTTTTTTCAAATATTTATATAAATTAATCCTATATTATTTAGATTATTATTTCAATATGTGTTTAATGCAAACTTCATTTCATCGATGCAGTTCATCTGTTTATATTACAAAATTTTTAGCTAACGTTTTTGTTTTTTTTTTCTCAAACTAGTTTCTCTTACTACAAATTTTTTAAATGTATTAGGCAAAACTTTGAATTTTTGTTTTATAGAATTTTGTTAGATTAAGCATATTAAACAAAGACTCAAGTTGGTGTGTTTTTCAAGGTGTGTTAGATAACGTGTTTTAGATAAAAATATTTTATATCATATATTATTGACTCATAAATAAAATATCCAAATTATCTAATAATAATAATAATAATAATTTTTTTAAACATTAAAAATGTATTATTTCATAAATTTGGGATTATAATTTTTATGTGTGTTATATACAAAGATGGATATGAAAAAAAGTACATTCTTTCAAGTTTGTCAAACAAATGTGAGATACATTTATTGTCACTTGTGAATGATCAAAGGAGGTGCAAAGGAACAAACTCAATCTTTTAACATTTCAATTTGAATCATTCTACATATAATAAGAAAATGAGAGTGTACATGATTGTTTTTGTAAATTCTAGATAATTATAAATAAACTCTGATCAATCACAAGAGTTTTTGAAAATTATGATCTTATTGATAAAATTTTGAGATCATCTCATGTTCAATAGAAATCTCAAAACATGATCTTGTGAGCATTTAAGAATCTCAAAAAACTTACTTTAGAAGAGCTTATTAGCATCCTAGAAGTTCATGAAGAAGGGCTTTAACATGATTCTGGAAAGGATAAAAACAAATCCTTTGCTCCCAATGTCTATAAGCATAGGATTATTATACCTTTTAAGACACTAAAAGTTATAAACAATTTATTAGATGTTGTAGAGTGAGGCAATGAAGTTGAATTCTCTTTTCTAACACAAAAGTTTAAGAAGACACTTAGGAAGCATGAATAATTCAAAAAACAAAAAAAGTTTCAATCCAAAAGACTCCAAATAACGTAAGGAGAGGGTGTTTTTTGTGACTACTAAGAGTGAGACTAAACTCTTTGAAGCCTAAAAAAGCATGCAAAATTTGGCATTCTTCCTATTTCACATTAAGGATTAACCTTATAAGCTTTTAGAGAACAAATGTTTCTCACCAGTGGGACAATCACACTTCTTTCATTCTCCTTTGCCTTCAATGTACAATTATCCTTTTCTCTCATTTTCTCTCTTGTCCTCTTTTCCACCTATTTTCATCCCTTCTTTCCTCTAAGACCCTTAAGGTATAGAAGAATATTTACTTTTCTTTATTTTGTTATATGTTTGTCTAAATTATGTATTATTCTTCTCCATTTTCTTCTTATCATTCCTTTACAATGTTCATATCATATTGATATTATTATTTTTTTCAATGAGGAGGAATTCTTGGAATTTGTTTGTGTTGGGAGAATTTGAGGATCATTCCTTTACAATGTTCTATCATATTGATGTTATTTTTTTTCAATAAGGAGGAATTCTTGGAATTTGTTTGTGTTGGTAGAATTCGAGTGGGCATAACCAGGGAGATCTCATAAGAATGAGAAAATGAGCCTCTTCTACACTTATATATTGCTCAACTTACTCATTTCTACCCAATTTGAGACTTAGACTCATACTTGGGTACCCAACAATCTCCCCCTCAAGTGAGAGTCCCTCTTCTATACTCCCTATCTCTTATTGAGCCAATCACCGTCAAGTCATTACGAACCTTCGGCTCTGATACTACTTGTTGGGAGGATCCGATGAGACATAATCGAGGAGATTTCATAAGAATGAGAACTAAGCCAAACCACATAAGGGAGTGACACCACATTCAGCTCAAAACCTTAAGACAGTAGGTTTATGGGTCTTCTTTCTTATATATTGCTCAACTTACTCATTTCTACCCAATGTGGAACTTATATATTATTCAACTTACTCATTTCTACTTAATGCAGGACTTAGACTCACATTTGAATATCTAACAATTTATTATGCCTTCAAGTCAAGCTTTAACTTGGTTGTGGAAATATTTGTTATGAAAAAAAACTTAAGAAAACTTAGCCTACTGAGTCGTGATTTAATCAAAATCCTTAAATACCTTAAGATCCTTGAATTTGTAGAATTTTAGATTTGTAAAATGTGAGACTTTGACTTAGTTAAATTAAAGTTAAAAGAGAAAACAAAAGATAACACTAAAGAAAAGATGATAACTTGCTATGTTTGACATTTTTAGTTTTTTTTTTTTTTATGTTTTTAGTTCATTTAATTTCCTTGTTTTTATTCTCAACTTTGGACATAAAAATGAAATCTTATTTTCTAAGAGTTCATAGAAATAAGAATCACCAGAAAAGCTTTTCAAATGAATAAGTTACATGGCTTTTAAAAAAGGTAGTGCTAAAATAATATAAATGAATTATTTGTGGACCTATGCTAAAAAAACTTGATTTTTCTCATCATTTTCCTTATTTTCTTTTTGTTTATATCCGAAAAGTAACATCTTTGTGTGTCAGGTGATTAAAAAAATTGAAATCATACTAAAATATATTTTATATTTTTACTTGAATTGTAAAGGTGTGTAATGATTATTTGGTTTGTTGGACAATTTTATTATTTGAATAATACTTGATATCTTAAATTAGGTATGAAAAAGGTTTGGTCTCACATATGACCCATTTTAAATTATTAAAAAATATTTTTATTTTATAAGATAATATAAAAATTTTATTTATACTATTTTTTCTTTGGTTTCATTTGAATAGTTTTTCTTTTTATTCTCTTTCTCATTTGTTCAACTCATTTAATATCTATATATATTCATTCAAATCTCAAAGGTGTAACAATCCAAAAATTCTATAGTATTTGCAATCAATTCTTATAAATAAATAAAATATATATATTTCAAATTATAAAATATTTAATACATGAAAGATAAATAAAAGAAGGAAAGAATAAATAAGAAGAAAAGAAAAGAAGAATGATTTTTTTTTTAAATTTTTTTTAACTTTTTTTTTTTAGCTTGGGCGAAAATAATTTTGCCCGAGCGAAAATCCACCTTGCCCAAGCTAGAAATAAGTCGCTTGAGCGAAAACAGTCCAGAGAGCACTCTTAATTTTCGCCTGAGCGAAACCACTCTTGCCTAGGCGAAAACACTCCAGAGAGCATCTTATTTTGTTTACGAAGGGCTCGCTCGAGCGAGACTTGCAGAGTGAACTTTTCTGCAAAAGTCGCTTGAGCGAGATTCTTTTGCTTGAGCGAGTCTATCTAAAAATATTCTCAATTAAACTAACTTTTGTCTGCTAAGTATTACCACCCATTTAAGGTTCAGAGTACTGCATAAAGTATTCAGGTACATCAAACTTAATTACGACTACCTACATGATAAAAAGAGTGATCATTTCAAGGTCATCAAGTCTTTAACTACATCAAAACATATGTACAAGTATATACAAGACAAAAGGAACATCAGTTTAAGAGCATATCATCTTTAAGGTGCTCCAAGACCTGCATCTGCACCTGCTCGTGTACATAGTACAGTCATCGCAATTCATACAACAACATAAAAAACAAGGGTAAGCTAGTAAACTTAAAAGTTTATAACATACTAACTACATGCAAATAGAATAGAGTGTCTCAGTCATAAGAATTTTTTTAAAGTCTAGCATATCAAGTTTCAATGCAAGTTTTCATTTTTCATTTCAAGTACTCATGTCAAACATCATACATAAAGGTCTCACATGGACCACATCAATACATATAGGTCATACATAGACCCATCATCTTCCTGAAGACCCATTAAGTATGCCCCTACCAGAGACTAACATCTAATCCAATACCCAAGACTTAGCTTCAGCGAGTCTAAGAGAAAAGACTAATCTAATACCCAAGACTTAGATTACCTGCAAATCTAAGAGAAAGGACTAATCCAATACCCAAGACTTAGACTGTCATTCAAATATAAGAGAAAGGATCCAAGTAAGCTCAAACATCCAATACCGAGCCTCACCAGCTGTCCCGGTGTGTATGAACTCCCTCCCAGCTTCTCACCACCTGATATCTTAGTCTATGTGACTTAGATAATCAGTGAAGCTAGAGGATCTCTGTTAAACATAGGCGTGTTATACTTAATGTACATGAACGAGCATAACTCATGCATCATCCCAAATGTATGACATCAATTCATCATTCACATCAATACTCATTCAGTCTACAAATCATATTATGCAAGTATCTTTCCATCATCAAAACAATACTTAATTACTCAAAACAGTTAAGTTAATCACACTAAGTCAAAAAAAACAATCAAATTCATTCAGTGCTCAAGGACCAGTCAGACCTGCAAGAAAGACTTGAGCACTGATAATCACATATTCAAATCTTCTGTGCTATAGGTCTATTTAAAGTAACTAACTAGTATAAAAATAAGTTACTAGCTTTCCTTACCTTAGACATTGATCCCCTACCAATTCCTCAGTCAGGCAATAACCCAGTCCAACTTTAGGGATCTAGAACAAGTTTTCCAAATAACACCAACTTTTAGTATTACCTTAATCAAGTTGAGAGGAACACTTTTCTCATCTGTTCCCATCAATATTGACGATGAAAACTTAACGAAAAAATAGATAACAAGAGATCTTTAGAGCAAATATGAACTTATTGTGTTTGAGATTTTGATCGATTTAAAATGATCCTAAGATTCTCAGCTACTGTAGGACTTGATCAGAAACTGAAATAGATAGAATATGAAAGGTGAAAATCAAGAGAGAAGAAGGAGAGAACTATGAAGGTTTGAAGGTAGGAGAGAGAGAAAAAATGAAAAAGGAATTGCTTTTTCCTCTTGTTCCTATCCACTGTGGAAGGTGGAGGTTACATAAAGTACTTTTTCTATCATCATAACTTTAATTATACATTTTTTTTCTTTATATGATTTTGTTCAAACAATATATTGTATTTCACGAAATATTAACCTAAATTTTGTTGAATTAAATTATTTTTAAGATACACATTTGATCGTTTATGGTCGTTTTTAATACTTTGATTTGTTATCTATTATTTATTAATTAAAAATGTCTTACTATTACCTTTGAGTGTTAATCGTGTAAACTTTTAGATTATTATGTAATATAAAACTTTTTATGTTCCTTTTTACATTGGTTCTTACTTTTTTTTTATTTGAATTTTGTTTTCTATATAATATTCATTCTCCTCATGATTCAACTCATTCAATATATATAAAGTTCATTCAAATTCTTCAAGTACTTTCTTTTCTAACATTTACAAAATTAATAGATATTGTAGTTTTCATAAACTTTAAATTATATGATTATTTATTCTTTTATGTAATTACTTTATTTGATATTTTATCTCTAATATTTATGTAATTATAATTTATTTATTGAAATTTAATACTTAAAGAGAGAAAATGTATCTTTTATATTGAATTTTTATTTCTTTATAAAATATTTATTTAATTAATATTTAAAATATTACATGTCCACAAGTATGAGTTACAAGTATAGACAATACTCACAAAAAACTAGAAACAAAATTCATACTCCATAAGGAGAAGAGGAGATAAATATCTCGCATCTGCTCATTTATTATCGATGTGTATACAAATTTTGAAAGGACATTTAATATTTTTCAAGTTATGGGCTGCAAGAAGTAAAGTATGGAAGTGTAGGAAGAAGTACTCTGAAGGACCTACCCACAATATTCTCTCTATTGATTGGCCCACAATGTGGCTTTTGCTACCTGCGTCTTCAGAATTGTTAACTGCACCCTCATATTAAGAAAAAAAAATTAAAATATCTTTCCTTGTATTCTGCTGTCGTTGTCACTGTTATTGTTACTATTATCGGTGTTAGTCCCACTGCCACCTACACATCCCTTCTCCATCGTGTTACATTCTTAATAGAGAGTTATTTTTGAAAAAACTTGTCTCAATAGTTGTCATGTACATTTTAAAAACCTTACTTAAAAATTTTGTTACGAAAATCTTGTTCTTAAACAAATTTTAAGTATTTTAAAAAAGTATAGGAAACTCATTCTAAAACTTTCATGTGTTAAGAAAATTTTATTATAAAATTTTTATTCTATAAATTATGCTGAAAAACTTATTTTGAAAGATTTATGTAACGAGTAACAGGAAGTCCTTTTTACAAAGGATAAGATGGTCACAACCCAATGGACCACCTTTTGTCGACCACACGCCCTTGCAAAGCTACTCCCTGACTTCACTATTCCAGATTACAGAGTTGTTACATTTCCACATTCAAATCTCATGGCAAAGCCTTAGCCATAACAATAACCCTCCAAAATGCTTCAATCTCACATTACCATTTTCTCACCCTTCACCGCCACACTCCACTCCAACCAACTCCATTCCTCGCGCCTCCGTTCCTCTTCCGCTCCGCCACGGCGTCGTTTCCCAACCACCGCAGCTCCTCGCGAGGCCAATCTCCGCCACCTCACTTCACGCATTGTTCAACTCACCCGCCGGAAACAGCTTCGCCAGGTTAATTGAAGACCAAACCGAAAAGAAATAATGCTGATTTTTTTTTTTTTTTAATTTTATTGATTTTGCTTTTGTGAAATGTTTTGGTTCAGATTTTGGATGAGGTTGAGGTTGCGAAAAGGCAGTTCGGGAAGCTTAACACGATTGTGATGAACGCGGTGTTGGAGGCTTGTGTCCGTTGCGGTGATATCGATTCCGCGATTACGATATTCGTAGAGATGAAGAAGGGCGATGGTTGTGGTGTGGATACTGTCACCTATGCCACACTTTTGAAGGTATTATATTAGTTTTCATATTTTTGGCATTTCCTTCTTTCATTGTGAAATTCGCATTTCTATATTTGTTTATGGTTAGGACGCTGTTAGTTCTGGTTGAGTATTCTGGTTGTAGAAAAGTATAAATGATCAAGTATTTGAATGATGTACCGGGTAAAGATGTTGTGTTCAACATCAGATGAAATAAAGGTATCTCAAGTATTTGGTTGAGATTTTCTATTTGTTGAAATATGTTGTGTTCAATTTCGTCTCATTGTTAATAAATGGTTCATTGATCTCTTATTTTTTAAATTGATCAAATTTGTTTCTTTAAACTGTCATTAAAAAATTAAGGGACAAAATTGAACCATTTATTAATAATAGGACAAACTTGAATATAATAAATAAATAATGAGACCATAATGGTAATTAGAGAAAAGTTTCAAAACATTTCAAAAGGGCATGAAACAAACCTTTCAACAAAACTTGATATTAGAGAAAAGTTTAGTTGATTTCTCTCAAACTCTGAATCACATCTCAAATAATTTTCAGGAGACAGGCTTGGTGTGACCTATGCACATCACACGTTTTAACCCAGAGTTCCAGTAATCTTATGCAACAAAAAAATAGCCTTTAAGGACCCTGACCTCTGATTTTCACTCAAAAGAGTTAGTGAGAAATAGATTCTAACTAGTCCTTCACGTTTATGTGATATATTTTAACGGTAAACTGTTTACATACTTCGATGAGACAAATCCAGAGCTAAGGCCAGAGATGAGTCACTCTACAATAGTTGAGAAATTCAGAGATGAAAAATAAAGTTTTTCTTTGAAATTTTTTTCTGGCAAATAATAAGCTAAGGATCATATAAATCGAGACCAAATCATAACAAATCTCTATCAGCACATAAAGCCAACTAAAGTCCTTTTCTTCAAGAGAGCAAAACAAATGACAAAAGAGCAAAATGTGTGTGTGTCTAAGTGGGTGTGATGAGGTCGAACCTTGACGTTTGGAGTACAATCCACAGTGGGCGCAATCACTCTGAAAGAGAAACATAAATAAAAAAGGCTGAGCATTCTGAAGTCACAGATGCAATCCGGTTTGGTTCATTTTGGTGTAATGCAGTGTATTTACTGCATTCACGTTACATGTTCATGGACAAATAGGTGAACCCCTTAATTAAATATTCTCTCTGTGAGGATATTTTTTAATTTTTTAATAAAAGGATTCTTTCATTTATACCTTAGTTTTATAATTATTCTATACATCATTTTGAAAATGAAAAATTTGCTGCCTCTTTCATTTTCTGAACCCGTCCAAATGTACCCTTATAGTCTCACTGATAGTCTTTGTTTTTCAATTTAACAATTCAATGTTGAATGCTCTTTAATTATCTGTTCTTTCTGAGTTTGATTGGAATTTCAATTTAAATGCAACATAAAGGGGTTAGGTGAGGCACGAAGAGTTGATGAGGCTTTTGAAATGCTTGAAACTGTAGAAAATGGCACTGCTATGGGAAGTCCAAACTTGTCAGCTCCATTGATATATGGTCTGCTAAATGCCTTAATCAAAGCAGGTTAGTCAGACAGTCTGGTTTGACATGAATGTTTTCGTGATCTTTTTGTGCATGAAATTTTGCTTTTGGTGTTTTTAGTTTGCGCTACAGTATTGCATCATACTTGTGCAACTTGTTTTTCAATTTTTAAGTGCTACTTGTTTGCTTTTGTTTTGAGACTATCAAGATATTTTTAACATCATGTTGACTGCTGATGTTTTACTTGCAATGCTATAGTGCAGGAGACTTGCGTCGCGCACATGGTCTCCTTGCCCGTTATGGTTTTGTGTTTCGAGAAGATGGCAAATTTTCAGTCTCAGTATACAACATACTAATTAAGGTTATGTTCTAATCTGTAATCTTGAAAGAAAAAAAGCATCTTTAATAGCATGTTTGGTGAGGATTGCTAGTAGTAGTCATAAGGGAATTTAATCTTGAATGCTTCCTTTTTCCAAAATTAGGGCTACATAAACTCAGGCTGTCCGCACACTGCAATAAACATGCTGAATGAAATTCTACGTCAAGGTATAATGCCGGATAGGCTCACATATAACACGCTAATTTTAGCATGTGTTGAGAGTGGAAAGTTGGATACTGCAATGCAATTTTTTGAGGAAATGAAGGTAATTGTGTTGATTTGAAATTTAATTTCATTCTTCATTTGGTAGAGAAATGTGAAGTGTTTTGAATTTTCAATCTTTGATATTTACAGGGCAAGGCACAGAAATTTGTCAATGATGATATGTTTCCAGATATTGTTACATATACGACATTGCTTAAGGTGAGATTTCTCTAATTTGTTCACTTGCTATTTGTTATAATATACAACTGTAAGTTGATCAGTTCAAGTTTTGCTTTATTCTGAAGAAGATTTTGATGGGTAGTGTCTGTAGTTGTTTTCAGTTACTTCCAGGTATCTTATTTTAATGATATCAATGTTCACTTATAATTAGTCATATAACTGATACTCATCAATTATTTGTTTTAGTTTTGGCCTATTATAAATCCTATTGCTGATCTGGGTGTGGGAGGGCTCTACAGTGTCTCTCTTTCATTTTCTGTCTCTCTCTCTTTAATGCAGGGTTTTGGGAAGGCAAAGGATCTTGCTTCAGTTCTGAAAATAGTTCTGGAGATGAAATCTCGTCGGGAATTATACATTGATAGAACTGCTTACACTGCAATAGTTGACGCTTTTCTAACATGTGGCTCACTTAAGGGTATGCTTTTATCAGTTATAGTTTCTTTAGTGGCATAGTAATAGTTTTCAGGAATGAGTGAACAAATAAATGTTTATGATAGTTCCTTTACTATTGACAAGCAGAGTTAGATATTCCTAATCCTAAAGTGTCCTAGTAATTGAAATTATGCCCATTTAATTAATTGGTTCTCCTTGTCTCGTGAATTGATGCTAGGCTAAGTGATAAAATTCTTCTCTGCTCATTTTATTTCATAAGAAAACATAAATACAGTGGAATGGGGTCATGGACTCCTAGTCACAGTACAGTTGTCTAAAGACCATATGCTAGGAAGATTCTAGAATTCTTTCATTACAAACTGGCATCGACTAAAAAAGAAGAGACATAATGAAAGAGATAAACACCTAGGTTTTGAACACTTTGAGAAAACCAGGTTGTTGTTGTTTGCATTTGGGTCTGACTATAGGGCTTTATGGCATTAGGCGCCTATTGATACCCATCAGATCACAAGAATTTTTGTCCTCAAAGATTGTGCTAAGTTGGGGTGTTAAGAAAAGACCATGTTGTGGGATTGGGGTGGGGTTAGGGAGTTGTTTAGTGGGTTTTAAAGTGGGTGGTTGAGCTGGTTGGGGTTGTGTAAAGGGTTTGTGTCAGGGTAAGTGGGTGAGGTGTGTCTAGTTGAGTTTGAGTTCTTGGGTATATGAGTGTCTTATGGAAGGTGTGGTGGGGTAGCGTGAGCAAATGCAGGGAGGAAATTGGAGTTTGTAGGGACCTCACCTATCTGTCTAAGGATTTGGAATGGGCTGTGGAAACAGCAGTTGAGTTTGTTAGGCCGGAGGTTTCCTACTATGCACTGTCGTTATTGTTAGAGTTTCAAACCATACATAGCTGCGGACTTTCAAGATGTCTTGGTGGTGTTTATTGCCTTGGTCAACCAGATGATCTGTTACTGTTTTAGGTAGCCAGTGGAGACTGATGTGGTATGGTAGGGTTTTGCATCTGTAGAGTTCTCAAAACGCTGTCATGACTATTATTGAGTGAAGGGAGGAATTGTACTAAAACTCCACTAAGTGTTAGAACGAGTACCATTTAGAGGGGTAGTCACTTGTGATGCAACAAAGGTAGGCCAAAAGTGTACGCAACAAGTTTTATTCTCCTCCCTGTAGAGATTTTTCATTTCTTTCCTTGTGTACCCCTTACAACACTACATTTTTATCATTCATTTTTTTTACCATTCTTCCCTGCTTAAGGGAAAAACTGTATGTGTATCCTCTGTTTCTATTCACTCTTCCACTCATCCAAACAAAGTATGGATACAGTTCTATTAGGAATGTTTGTGGTTCTCTCAGATATCAACCCATACACTTGGATTTCTTGACTGTCATGGCTTTTGTTCTTAATAACAGTTTTTGGGTGAATTTTGCGCATTTTCTTGATTTTTGGGTCAAATAATACATAACTTGCTCCCCCATACTACTCTTTACATTTTTATCATCCGTTCTCCCATTCATCCCTACATAAGGGCAAAACTATTTGCATATCCTCTATTTCTTTTTGTTGGAGTCCACATCGACTAGAGATGAGGCCTGTCAATAGTTTATAATTGGGTGTAAACCTCACTTCAAAGGCTGGTTTGTAAGGTTGAGTTAGGCTTAAATTCTACATTCTTGATACTTTCTATTTACTCTTCCACTTATCCCAGCAAAGCACAAAGAAATTTCTGATTTCTATCCAACCAAATAATACATATTCTCACCATATTTCTCTTATTTCTTTCCTTCATTCAAACAAAATGATGTGTCCAGTAGTTAAGAAGCTATGTTTAAGGCGAGATAATAATTATACGGGGTAACTAATTCTAAATGTAATTGAGATATTATAAATAGGTGCGCTGAACTAGTAGTTAGGGAAGAGACAGTTCTGTTGGAGGATTTGGCATTCTCTTGGATATCACCCCTTGTACTCGAATTTCTTGGCTGTCATAGTTTTTCTGTTAATCATAGTTATTGGGTCAATGTTGTCCAGTTTCTTCATTGTTTCTTTCTCCTACATTGGTTGAATCTATCACCAGTCCTTTTGTTTTATTAAATAATTGATAAATTTACATTTTGTTCTTCATCTAATTAAATCATCTTTTGGCATTTAGGTGCTCTTTGTATTTTTGGAGAAATATTGAAACAGGCTGGTTTGAATTCAGAGTTGAGGCCAAAGCCTCACCTCTATCTTTCCATGATGCGTGCCTTCGCTTTTCTAGGAGATTATGATCTAGTTAAAGTTTTACATAAACAGATTTGGCCAGATTCATCAGGAACCATATTATTAGTAGCTCAAGAAGAGGCTGATCACCTTCTAATGGAAGCAGCACTGAATGCCGGCCAGGTATTTCCCCCCTACTAGTTGCCATTGACATTGAGGTGGAAAAGGCTTCTCTCCTTGTTGTTGTTTATTCTTTTTTAATATATTAAGATAAAAGATCTTGAGAGAGAACCTTTAAAAAGGAAGTGGACTTGATTAATCCGACTTGTAGTACAAGTCATTGTTTTCTATGGGTGCAAGTGGATAACTAATAAAGTCTTGTCTAGTAAACAGTATTCGGTGTGTTTGGAAACCCATCATGTTTTTTTAAAATCACATCATTTCCATGTTTAAAGTGAAATCGAGTATACACAGCTTAAAAAATTTCACATCTTTCACGCACATGTGAGGTTGGATGCACAAAATCTGCATTTTGGTAGATATATGTGGATGGCATTGTGTTGAATGGCGGTTACTTCAAAAACATAAAATATATACAAAAAAAATCCTAAAATAATAAGTCTAATAGCTTATATTAGGACTAATATAATTATACAAAAATCTTCTACAGACTAAGTTCTCTTAGACTATTTGAAATTGAGTAAATACTTATGGATGAACTACAGTTTAAACACTATTCTTCAGTGTTAGGCATTTAATTCATGTCTTGTGTTTTTTACTAATGTAGCAATAATCATAGAGAACATTCCATTGAAGTCAAATCCATGAACTTGATGAAATTCTTTAGCTACTAACTGAGCTTTGTATTATTCAAAATGCCATCAACATTTCTTCTATTAGAAACACCCACTTACAACCTATCCTAGTGGCGAAAAGAGAAGCCAAAGTCCATGTATTATTTTTTGTCAAAGCATCAAATTCCTGTTGTGTAGCTGCCATCCATTTAGGATCCTTTAAAGCTTTTTTGACGCTCTTGGGTTGTAAGAAGAAAATGAGCTGGGATACGAGTAGGCAAGACAATATATTTTGATCTAGTTTGCTTGGGATTGGTACTTATAGGTGGTGAGAACTAGTGTGAGTGGGAGTAGACTGGTTAGTGGAGATTGAGCTTGACGCAATAGAGGAGTGACTGTTGCTGGAAAGCCAACTAGGTGACTTGAGCAGGAGTAGAGTTGTTCAAGTTGGGTAAAATGACATGAGGAGGAGGTTGGACAATAGAGACAATGCAAGAATATCAGGAACAAAAATTTCAAGTGAGAGTGAAGGAAAAAGATCTTTGTAAGGAAACCTGCACTCATTAAAGACATCTTTGGATATAAAGAGTTTTGCCCTTGGTGAGAGACATTTGTAACCCTTGTGAGTAGTGGAACAACCTAGAAACACTCATTTATGGGATGTGAAATCAAATTTGTGAGAGTTGTAAGGTCCTCAGATGAGGATAACTAGCTCATCCAAGAGTTTCGTATAAGTGATAGTTTGTAATTTGCTTGAAAGAACAACATATGGAACATTAAAATTAAGAGAAGCTGTAGGCAATCTATTAACAAGATAGACAAAAGTTATAAAAGCATGATCCCAGAATTTTACGGGTAAAGAAGCATGATTATGGAGAGTAAACCAAGGTCAACTATGTGTCATAGTTTCCTCTCTATGAGAAATTAATCAATGATTAATACGAAGTTCCCTTGGATAATAGTTAGGGTTCTAAACTGTCTTCCCCAGTAAGTTTGTAAACTTTTTAAGTATTAAACTGTAGCTCAACCAGGTCTTCAAAATGCTTGAAAGCAATGTAAGCATCTAATTTACTTTTTAGAAGATAAATCCTCGTAAACCTTGAATACGTATCAACAAAGGTGATATAATAAGAAAATTTATTGTAGATGGTTCAGGTGAGGGTCCCCACCAGGCGCTGTACAAGAATTCTAAAGGAAATTTTGTAAACTGTTTCAGACATAGGACAGGGTAACATGTGAGCTTTCCTAACACAACAAGCAGAGGATAAAGACTAGACATCTTTGTTATTTTATGAAATATTCCAATGCAAGATGAGTTTCAAAACATGATTGTTTGGATGCCCTAGCCTAGTGTGCCTCAAAGATTATGTGCTAGGAGAATTACAAGTATTCTCAAAAAAGTTAACAGAAACATTAGAATTCAAACATTTGGTTGGGCTTGAATGTTGAGCTTGCAGCTGAATGCTAGGAAAAGAGTGAAGATCATCAAGGCCAACATCTCCTTGCACCAAAACTTCATTGGTGGGTTGGGATTTGTGTTAGGACACGCCCTCCTATTAAGGTCTATGAAAGGAGAAATAAGGGAGAGAGAAATTCAACTATTTGATTTAATTCAAGTAGCTGAAGAGTTTATTAGTGGTTTTGTGACTGTTATGTTGGGAAGCTGTGTATATATGTATTTGCGGTGTTTGCCGGGAGGTAGGCAGAAAATATTGTGTGTATATGTATTCTAATATCTTTTGTTCATTTCATAATAACCTCCTACTAACAAAATCTTTTCTGCCTACTTCCCCCAAAATCCCGCAAACACATTTATACACAGCTTCCGAACATAACAATCACAAAACCACTAACAAACTCTTCAGCTACTTGAATTAAATCAAATAGCTGTATTTCTCTCTCCCTTGTTTCTTCTTTCATAGACCTTAATAGGAGGGCGTGTGCTAACAATTTGACAAAGCATTTGGTAGGATTAAATTCAAAGAAAGTTGAGTTATCCTTTGCAAATTTACTCATACGTACTAAATTTTTGGTTATAGAAGGAACATGAAGTACTTGATGAAAGCTAGGACAAATTTTATGATTGTTGGGTGAAGGGAAAAATGAAGAACCAGCAGAGTGTATGGACAAACCTTGAGCATTTCCAATGAAGATCTGGTAAGGCCTTCAAAGCATTCAAGTTGATGAATGTTCTGAGATTCTCCAGTTACATGAAATGAGGCTCCTGAATTTGGATACTAGTTGCTTGTTGTTGCAGTTTTGTTGTAGTGTTGTTTTGAGGTGCAGCAAAAATATTATTGGTCTACATTGCACTTGGAGAAGACTGAAATTGATTAGCTGATGGCCGCATGTAGTATTAGTTCTTCAATTTGCAAGTGGTCCAAGAATAGAAATATGTTGGTTTTGTGAATACTTATTCTGATCTGAGCCATAGGATTCTTATAACATGAACCATTCTGATTTTGGGGAGACGTTGTTTTAATAGAAACTCAAATTATGAGAAAAATAAAACTGATCAAACCTATGATAACAATTCAAGGCTATATGGCCATATTTTTGAAGCAAATGACACTGCACGATGCTGTTAGTGACCACCATTCGCACCGCCACCACTATTTTGTCCATAACCAAATTTCCTATATCATGTAAAATTTGTCTTTGCTTTGTCATGTGTCTACTTTGGGTCATGTGTCTACTTTGAGTTTTATTTAATGACTTCAGTTTCAAGCTCCACCTATTTGCTAGCATCATGAATGTCAACTTTATTATCATGGTCCTCGTGTTCTTGGGTTAAGTATGTGGCTACTTCATCAAAGGTCACCTCTCTATCAAACATGAGCTTGGATTCCTTAGGGTCTTATAACCTGTACTTATTTTCACTATTTTGATGCCCCAAAAATATGCATTTCTTGATCTTGGCTATAGTTTCCCTTTATTAACATAGGCATTATTTTGGACTCCTAAATACATGCAAAATTGAATAGTTTGTTGTAGAGCTCGACCACGTTTCATCTGGGGTATTGCAATTGATAACTGTAGAAGAAGATCTCTTTAGCAAGTAATCCGCAATATTAATTGCCTTGCTCACAATTTTTTGATAGCATGCAACGATCTCTTTCAAATTGTTCATTCATTCTATTGAGTCATTTCTGTTGTGGTGTATGTCCTAGTTTTATGGCAAGCTACTCCATCTATGCAAAACTCATTAAACTCCGTGTTGCATAATTCCTACCCATCATTCATCTTGAGTTGTTTTATCTTCTTCGTTTGTTTCTTCTGTAGAGATTTCTATTGCTTGAACTTGAGAAATACAGTAGTCTTTTGTTTCAAGACGTAAATCCAAACTTTCCATGAATAGTCACCAATGAAAGTTACTCCAATATGAGAAGGAAAGGAACACGTGATGGGCCCCACAAGTATGAGTGGATATTACCGATAGTCCCTCGCTTTTTGTGAACTCCGGTTTCCATAAACATGATGCTTGAATCTGGCTTTCCGTTGTGATTTCCACCAAGTAAGCCTCTTGATAAGCTCGTCCCTTTCATGCTCAATTGTATGGTCTAATTTCAAATGCCACAAGCAAGTTTGGTTAAAGATCAGACATGGAAGAAACTGCAGCTGCACCCACCACTGTTCTGCCTTGCAAGATATTTAGTCTATTCCTCAGTTTTTCCTTTCATAATTACTAATGCATCTCTAGAAACTTCTAAGACTTCACCTTGAGCTTGATATGATCAACAACAGAGACTAAAGTGCTCAAAGAAATTAAATTCTTGCAGATTTTGAACACATACCTCATTGGATTTTTTGTATGTGAAGTTAATTTTTATAGGTATTATCCTTGAACATTTGATTGCATGTTGTTGAAGTTGGTTTTTAATATTAGTCTTCATTTGTTGCTTCACTTTTCTTTGTAGAAAGATATTTCTTTCACTTACCTTCTTTTATTTTCATTTTCAACATTTTGATTGGCTTTGGGAAGTTAGTAATTCTTAGCCTTTTTTTGTTATCTGCATCTGTGTTTCTTGGCCAGATTAATGTTGCCATTAAAACACTTGCGGAGATTGTTTCAAGATGGAAGCGCATATCCTGGACAAGTCGCGGGGGCATGGTATGTAATATAATGTTACACAGCTAATGCCTTTTTGAATAGATCCATCATTAGACATTAACAGTCCTAACCTTGATTTGTACTTCTAGTGTTTTCTCATTATAGTATATTTCTGGACCAAATCTTCGACTGACAATGTGATGCCCTTTTTAGATGCAAATAATTTTACTTCAGCAAGTTGTAGCTCATTGCAAGCTTTTTTCACCATGTCTCTTTTATATGTATAATATTACTATGGATCATATGCAATACAATAGTCAAACGTTGTCAGGAAGAAATTTTTTTCAAAACAGGATATTCATTCCTATGAAATTTTTTTCTTAAATGTTAATGCTGTTAGTGATTCAGGTTCTTAACCTTGTGGCCATGCTTTTGTAATATAGGTAGCTTATCGTATTGAGGCCATCTTGGGATTCTCGAAGTCTTTGTTCAGTCCCTACTTACTTCCTCAGGTACTGATCATATTTTGCATTGACATCCTATCATGGCTTTTATGCATCTATATCTCTGCATGTATGGTCATAACTTCGCATGTTTGTCATGTGTTTGGCTTTGACTGTTTGGTCTACACTGCATTTTATTTTTGGTAGTTTATGCACGGAGAACTTTTTCTTTTCTCTAATTGTGGACCCTCTTTGTTTAGGTTTCACCTTCTGAACCGGTTGAGAACTATATGATACGATTTGATGAAACACGGCCACTACAAGGTACCATAAAGCTAAGGAAGGTGGTTATGCGTTTCTTTGATGAAGCAGTTGTTCCTGTTGTAGATGAGTGGGGTAGTTGTATAGGGCTGTTACACCGTGAAGACTGCAGCCAGGTATTTTTAGTTTGCTTGGAATATTTGCAAGATTAGTCTTTCATTAAATTAAAATGGTATTATACTAAGATGTACGTGCAAAATCCTACAATCTTTAATGCATGTACTCAAGTCATTTTATAAGTGATACTTGTGAAAGAGTTGAAACATTTAAGGTTGTCAAACTTGAGAGTTTTAAGTAAGCATTGTAAATTTACTCAAGTTTGGAAGAAAAGAAGTATTAAAATGCCTATAAATAACATAGTAAGTAATTCAACATTTTAACCCTATGATGAAACAAAATAACAAACAGGTATAGTATTCTTAGGAAGATGTAAACCTTGATATTTTGTTATAATTTCTTTTATTATACGTTACTGTGTATAGTACGGTTCATCTTAACTGTGCATTGATCATTTTATATGGCCATAGTTTTTATTGTTAGTGTTATGATTTCATCCATTTTAGCTTTGATATATGGTTACCCAAAATTCACTCTTGACTACACAGCTCGAATCATTTTACGGCTCCCTTTTGTGTGTTTTTATTTTGTACATATATGCACATCTCTAACATGAACACATCAATACAAATTAAATCATACCTGTTCATTACAATTGAGTTTGTGTCTGGTTATATTGATTAGTGGATGGATTTACGATGCAGTTGGATGCCCCACTTTCAACAATGATGAGAAGCCCTCCTCCCAGTGTTACGAGTTCAACATCTGTTGGTCATGTAGTTGATTTAATGTTAGAGAAGCGATACCCGATGGTTATCGTTGTAAATTATACAAACTCATATGCTACTCCTCCATATAGCTCTAGAGCAGTGGGAGTTTTTACACCAGAACAATTAAGTAGGTTTATCACTCCAGTATCTCGAGTAAAATGGACAGAGCTTTGTGAAAGGTAAATATAACATGCATAGCTTTACCAAAATGTTGAGTTAAATCAGTTTTTTTAGTACAAGTACACACGAACTGAAATTACCTCGTAATGTTTTTTCCTCTATGGCTTCGTATTATGATTTATGCGCGGGTTGTTTCTTAAGTGGGTAAAGCGGATTGAGGTAAGCAATAATCTCAGGCTATACATTTTGGAACTGGCAATAGGGGGAAGAACTTGATTGGACTGGGATAAAATATTAGAATATTAAAGTAGTATTTATAATGTTATTTAGACGATGATACTTTCAGGATTGTTATTCATTTAAGGTGTGTTATTTAATGTAAGGTCCACATTGTATAGATTTACCGATGAGAGAATGTTATTCTTATTTTGATCTCTTATAGCTTTCTATGTAGTTTTAATGGTAGATTGTTAGGATCAAATACATCCTAACCATTTGATTTAAGGACAAAAGGAGAATTCAATCTAAAAGATATTACTGTGTGGAAAAATTTAAGACTTACCAGTCATTAAATAATTTATTCTCGGCATTGTCATTTCATTTAAGAACTAGTGTTCAAGATGAGTTTCTTTCCATTGACATTAATCCAATGATAGCTCTTTTTCTTTTCTTTTTTCTTTTTTTTATAACTACACTCATTTTTAAAGATATGATTTGCATTTTAATCTAATTCATAGATGTGTTGTGCATATTCCATTTGGAATCAGTTCTGTATTTTCTTGTTGATACAACATGCAACTGTAGCACATAGGGCTATGTAACCACTATGAGAAGTGGAAGGGAATTAAGGAGGGTAGTATAAATGTCAACGTGGTTGGTGGTGATGATAGGATGTAAATAAGAATAGAAAGTATATTGGCATATAAACATGAATTATTAGTAAGAGTTGAATCTCCTCGAGTATTAATATTATTAATATTATGAAATATTTTCACGGTTAACTTAGAGTTGGTGATTTCAATAACAATTTGGTATTTAAAATAATAACGACATATTAACTTAAGAATAGAACTAGTTATAGACGGCTGAAATAAAGAAAAGGTTAAGAAGACTTATGAATGGAAGAAGAATGACGTGTTACTCGTGGAAGAATAAAAGAATTTTATGTATATTGAATAACCTTTTGATTTAAAGGGACAGATAAAACTTCTAAGAAAGTTTCCTTTTATCTTCGTTAATTAACTCATTAGTGTGGGGACCTATTTGTGGTGGAAGTGTTTGTGAAGTTAGTTGGTAATTGTGATAATAGTAATTTGTGACTGATGAATATAATGGGTTGTTATTTTGTTACTATTTTTATTACTTTTATTATCTATAAATAAATAATCATATGTGTGTATTTTAACACATGAGAATTAACTTTATATCTATTTATCTTTATTTTAATATGGTGTCAGAGCCTAGTTCCGATACAGGGATATGTGGGTTATAGGCCCATTGTTCACCATCCTCTTCTGGCTGCTTTTGTGCTGTCACTGTTGTTGCCGCCACCGCTGCCGCCGATTGGGTTGACGACACCAATGTCAGGAGCGCCTCATCCAGGCGACCACCGTGTCGTTGGAATTATGGCAATCGGAGCAGCGATGCGCCTTCACACGCCGTTTTCGTCCTCTTCACCGCCGCAACCGCACGTGGCAATGCGTCCACCATCGTTTTCGGCTACGATCAACGTTGTTGTGATCGTTGTCCTACAAGTGTTCTGGATCTGTCCTCATCTTCTTGGTCGGAGTCTGTTTGAGTTTTAGCGTTTTTCTCTCTCCTCTATGGCTTCTTCTGTGGCTATCGTTGTCGTTACTTCAATTGTTGCAGTTGTCCAAGCTGTGCCACCTTACTTTATCTGATACCTCAGGTCCACCTGCTATTTTTAATGGATTTCTTAAATGGTATGAGGATCGTTAAAACTCTGGTTCCAGTGCATATGTTGCATATATAGGTATCTCTTTTGTTGGGCTCACCCACTCAAATTCTCTTGGTCCTTGGGTTCTAGACTTAGTTCATTCAGACATTTGAAGACCAAGTCGTGTTAAGTCTAATTTAGGATTTCAATATTTTGTTACTTTTATTGATGATTTTTCAAGATGCACTTGGTTATTTTTAATGAAAAATCGTTCTGAGTTATTTTCTATATTTCAAACGTTTTTTAATGAGATTAAAAAACAATTTGGAGTTTCAATTCGCAGTGATAATGCTCGTGTATATCTTTCTCATTCTTTTAACACTTTTATGAAATCTCATGGCATTCTTCACCAAACTTCATGTGCTTATACACCTCAACAAAATGGGGTGGCTGAGCGCAAGAATAAACATCTTGTTGAAACTACTCATACTCTTTTAATTCATAGTGGGGTTCCTCAATGTTTTTGGGGTGATGTTATTCTTAGTGTATGTTATCTTATTAATCGTACCATCTTCAGTTTTAGAAAATAAAATTCCTCACTCTATTTTATTTCCTGATGAGTCTCTCCATCTCTTACCCCTAAAGTTTTTGGGTCTACATGTTTTGTTCTCAATTTTAGTCTCGGGCTTGATAAATTATCTGCTTGGTCACATAAATGTATCCTTTTAGGGTTCACTAGATCTCAAAGATGATATAAATGTTTTTCACCCTCACTTAATCGTTATTTCATTTTTGTAGATGTTACATTTACTGAATCTTATTTTTATTTTAAATCTTTATCTTCTCTTCTTGCATCTTCATCTAATCAAATACATATTCCAATTGTCTGTGATTCTCCTGTCATGTCTAATGTACCTACTGAATCGCCTCCTTCACCACCTCTTAAGGTTTATAGTTGTCACCAAACTTCCCATCGTCCACCAAGTGATTCTCCTTTGGTGCCAGATCTTCCACTCCCTCTGGCTCTCACAGTTGAACCTGATCTTTTCGTTGCCATTCGTAAAGGTATACATTTTATCCGTAACCCCTCTCCACATTATACTGCCTTGAGTTATCATAGACTATCTCAACCTTTTTATGCTTGTCTTTCGTCCATTTCTTCAATGTCTATTCCAAAATCTGTAGGTGATGTTGTAGCCCATCTTGGTTGGCGTCAAGCTATGCTTGATGAACTCAGTGCTCTCTAGAACAATGGAACTTGGGAACTCGTTTCTTTACCATCTGGGAAATATGTTGTTGGTTGCAGGTGGGTCTTTGCTATCAAAGTTGGTCCTTATGGCACTATTGATCGTCTTAAAGCTCGTCTTGTGGCTAAAGGCTACACTTAAATTTTTGGTTTGGACTATGATGATACTTTTTCTCTAGTGACAAAAATGGCATTTGTTCGCTTATTTATAGCCATGAAAGCTCTTCAAAGGTGGCCTCTTTGTCAACTGGATGTCAAAAACACTTTTCTTAATGGGGATTTGTAGGAAGAAATTTATATGGAGCAACCTTCAGGTTTTGTTGCTCAGGGGGAGTCTTCTGGATTTTTATGTCGTCTCCGTAAATCTTTATATGGTCTCAAATAGTCTCCTATGGCCTGGTTTGGAAAGTTTAGTAGTGTTGTTAAAGAATTTGGTATGACTCGCTGTGAGGCAGATCATTTAGTTTTTTATCGCCATTCGAATGCTGGGTGTATCTATCTAGTTGTATATGTTGATGACATTGTTCTTACAAGTAGTGATCACCATGACATTTCTCAACTTAAACCGTATATTTGTCACCATTTTCATACCAAAGATCTTGGTAAACTTAGATATTTCTTGGGGATTGAGGTAAGCACAGTCCAATAATGGTATTGTTATCTCTCAAAGAAAGTATGCATTGGATCATTTGGAAGAAACTGGGTTAATGAATTCTAAATTTGTTGACACACCCATGGACCTTAATGTCAAACTTCTACCCAGTTAGGGGAAGCCCCTCTCAGATCCTAAGAAGTATAGAACATTAGTTAGAAAACTAAACTATCTTACTATTACTCGTCTTGATATTTCTTTTGCAGTTAGTGTGGTGAGTCAATTCCTTAATTCTCCAGTGTTGATCATTTGAATGCAGTTACTCGTATATTGAAGTACATTAAAGGTTCTCCTGGAAAAGGCCTGCTATATGGTCATAATGACCATACTATAGTTATATGTTATACAAATACAGATTGAGCAAGTCTCCATCGGATAGAAGATCTACTTCCAAATATTGTGTTTCTTTTGGTCGTAATTTGATATCTTGGAAGAGTAAGAAACAACATGTTGTGGCAAGATTTAGTGTCGAAGCTGAATATAAAGTCATGGCCTTAGCTGCCTGTGAACTTATTTGGATCAAACAATTACTGAAAGAATTGTAATTTTGAGATATCACTTAAATGACACTCATATGTGATAATCAGTTACTCTTCATATTAGCTCAAATCCTTTTTTTCATGAGAGGACTAAACATATTGAAATTGATTGTCATTTTGTTCGAGAAAAAATTACATCTAGAGATATCGAGACTGAATTTGTTAATTCAAATGATCAATTAGCAGATATTTTCACCAAATCTTTAAGGGGTTCATAATTGATTATATTTGTAACAAGCTTGGTACATACAATTTATATGCACCAGCTTGAGGGGAAGTGTTGAATATAACGGACTTAGTCCATGTTCTCTGTATTCTATTACTATTTCTATTACTTTATTATCAATAAATAAACAACTCTGTGTATATTTTAACATAAGAAAATTTATCGTATACCTATTTCTCTTTATTCTCTTTATTTTAATAGTGAGAACTGAACAGATATTATGAACCTATCTACTAACGCCTTGTGTGTCTTGCTTCTTCTCATTTTTAAAAATTAATTAAGTTTTTTGTTTTAAATTTTGCTATATAATACACAATCTAGATCAATTTTAAAAGGACTCATGTATATTATATTTCATATCTAATCTTCTTTCCTCATAAATTATATTTGAAGATTTGAAAATTGAAAATATAATATAAATTAGAAAATAAAATACAAGAATATGAAAGGTCAATTAAGAGAAGATTTATTCAATTTCTGTTTAGAATAGTCTTTTAAAAATTCATATTCAAAGTTTGGACATTATTTGGTTTCACTAATTTAATCAAATAAACATCATTAAACCCTAAAAGTATGAATCAATCAAAATTTCATTCAATCTCATTCGTATCTCATTATTAAAGTAAAAGTTAATCGATTCTTAATTTAATTTCTAAAATCAGAAATGTAAATTAATATCATAAAATGTAATTATGAAATTTGAGAGAAGAACAAGCTTGTAACGATAAATGATTGATACAAAACTTAATTTGACTTATATGATCTTAATTTTGTAAATTGAATCTTAAAAGTTATATATATTTTTTAAAAACTTTAAAACTGAAAAGGTAAATAAATTATTTTCATCTATTTGATTAGAACACGGCTTAGATTGATTTCGAAATGAATGAGAGACTATTAAGAAATTAATGTGGTGCACAAAATTACTTTTGTAGAAAATTGAGAACTATGAATAAATATGGCAAACAAAATCAAAATTTATTTTTACTAGATTTTGGAATGTCTTTACCTCTTGTGTTGAACTATGAATGAAATAGGGACCTTAGAAGAGGTAGTTTAATCACCAAATAAAGATCTACCTATCAAATAGTCTTCTATTCTTAAGACAATAAGAGTGTATGTAAAAATTAGTTTTAATATTAAAACAAGAAGAGTGTGTATGACTTATTAAATATAATTCTTTTGGTGGTGGACGTGTTATATATAAAAACCTTTTAGCCTCAAGTATAAATATAAAAATACAAATAGAAAATAATTGTGGTTGAGTGCAAAGTTATAATATATTAAAGTGGTTACTATGTATATATGGTTAAATAATACCAATTTATTATGATAGGAAATGAAAACATTTCATAGTCTCGTGAAGAAACTAAAAGAAGTAAGCATGTTCACCATGAAAGTACACTAGGGAAAAATGAAAGGATAGGTTTCTCCTTATTTCTAACCATTAGTAAGAGTAGGTACTTGGTGATGTTTGTCTTTCGATAGAGTATATCATAAACCATCTCTTATTGGCAACAATTTTACATTCATTTATGAATTTTTTTTTAATAACTTGAGTGTCATATATCCTTTTTCTTAATTTGAGTGTAAAATGTTGATTGCTTTAAATATTGTGTTAAAAATTTTGTACCATTTTTTACTAATTACTCCAACAATTAATCTATTTCTACCAATTAAAATGTAATTAAGAAGTCAATTGGATATGGCTTAATGATGACCAACAAGGTGATTCATTCCACACATGTACTTATTCTTTCAAGCACTCTGAGAGTAAATTTTTCAAAATCAAGTGTGCAAAACAAAAATGAGGTTAAAACTGATTTTTGTTATCCTAACCATACACCTCAACTTCCTTTATATTTATATAAATATTTCTTTTAAGAATAATGATACTTGGGGAAAAGAACATTAAAAACAAAAATTTTAGAATATGAATATGTGAGGGAAAGAAACTTATAAATAAACACAAGCCACAAGGAGGAAAGACATCTTCTCACACTACACACTCTACCCTGTTGATGACATGCTAACCTAGTTACGTCATTTTTTATTTGTTTTCTATTTTTTTTCTTTATAATTCTTTTTGTTTTCCTTCGCATGGAAGACTAAAAATTTCTAGATTGATTCACTTGAGATTTTACATTGGATTTTGAAATTCTATTCTTTAATTTCTATAACGAACTATATTAAATGATGTGATCTTTTTGAATTCTGATTTATGCTTAAGAATTATTTTGGAATACTTATTAATTTAAATTTTTTTGTTAGTTGAAATATTTGTTTAGTTTTTTATTTTGAACAATCTTTTGTTTTCTTAATTCAAGAGATAAAGGATTGAAATTCTCACACCTATATGTTTGGACTCCAGCAAGAAACTTAATTGAGATGATACTTTTTGGTAACTCCAAAAAAAAGTAAGAGAAAAAAGAGGCCACTTAAGACAAATCAACCAAGCAACAAATATTCTCACTCAAAAGGATCAAAAACTTTCAAAAAAAATAAAATGAATTATATTATCAAAGATATATTTTTCCAAGAAGTTATGATCTCTTTTTATAGAACAAGATATATTTTTACAAGAAGTTGTGACCTCTTTTTATAGAACAAGTAGACATATCCTATTTATTCTAAATAGAGATATTTCAAACTCCATTCTATACACAACATTAACTATTTTACACTATAATAGCCTTATTATAATATTTAAACAAACTAGTCTAAGTTATGACTTTTTCTAAACTATGGTTTTATTAAGAGACTTTCACTTATATTATTTACATTTTTATATTCATTAATTGTGTTTTTGATATTTCTTATCCAAAACTTTTGTAATGGAAGATTCCGTTGCATACTCCTATTCTTGAATGATATTCATTTTTGAATTTGGTGACTCTTCATTTCTATAAAAAAAAAAAAAAAAAAAAAAAAAAAAAAAAAAAGAAAAAAAAACTATCTGTAGTATTTAAATTTCTTAAATAAATTTAAAATTCTCAACCGAGTGTAGTATTAATGAGGTGAACACCAAGTCTGAAAGGTATATCTTTGTAGTTCCCTCTTATTTCATTTTCTCTACTTATCCATATCCCTCGTTATCCGTGATTTGTTAGTCGTATAATTTTGAAATTGAATAATCCATGTAACAGTGCTGCAACACAATAAAGAAAAACGCCTACAAGAACAATGATGTGACTTAATATTATATTATTTTATTATTTAATATTGTATAAAACAAAAACTGAAAAAAAAATCTTTTTAAAAGGTGTTAAATAGGCTTTTTGTGCATTAAAAAGTGTGTATGCATCTTCATCAGTTGCAATAATCTTGAGCATAAAACTATGCTAGTTTATTATGTTGCCCAAGAGGGGTTTTCTCTCGGACAGCAGTTTATTCTTTATTTTCTGAATTAAACATATAAAAAAATAGTATATGATTGACTAAATTATGTTTGAAATAATATTAAAATAAAGAAATTATGCTTCTAATATGAGTTTGTCGGAAAGCAATTTCTAATATCGAAATTGTACTTTAAAGTATATTTTTAATTTTTTTATTAAAATTGTGTTTAAAAACATAATTTTTATTCTCTTAAACATATTTTTTTAAAAATCGTACATGCAAACAAGTTTTTCTTTATTTTTTATTTTTTACATTTTTACATTTTCTTTTTATAACAATTTAATTATTAGTCTTTTATGAAATCATGCATGTAAATAAGTTTTCATTAAATTTTTTTTTTCTTAAAACTCTATTTTTATATTTTTATTTTTTAATCGATTAAGTAGTTTCTTTGATAAATTTTATTTATTATATTTTGAAAAATTTAAAAATTATTTATGACTATTAATTTTAAGTATTTTTTTATTTTTAATTACATTTTTTAATAGTGTTATTTATTTTAAATTAATGATGTTAATTCAATGTAAAATATATAAATATATAAATATATAAAAATTTGAAGTAAATATTTTTTATTGTTTATATGGACAATTTCTTTTATAAACTATAATTTTGATAAAAGAATTTTTTTTATCTATTTTAAATTGGTTCATCGTTTCCCGCACTGCTTACATTCTCAATTTTATTAAAAATCGATATTAAAATTTTATAAAAATAAAATGTAAAAGGGAAATTTATTTCTTAAGAAAATTAAAAAAAAAAGTGTATAATAATTTATTTTTATTAATTAGTTAGAAAAATAAAAAATAATTTATTTAAAAAAAAATCAAAATGAATGCTTTAAGGTTATAAAGTAATTTTGGCCTAACTTGCTAATTAAAAAAAAAATTAAAAAAAAAATGTATTGTACTTCACATTACTTTTTTGAAAGTTCTAATTTAAATTTCAAATTTAAAGATGATCAGATCTATTCTAATTTGAAGACACTGAATTTTTTAAAGATTCTTAGGTTTATTGTTATATTTAAGAGTTCTAATTTAAAAATTATTGGATTCTGATTTTATTTCTAAAAATTTTGAAATTTATTACAATTTAAGGATTTTGATTTTACTTACTTAATTTGAAATTTTTTGCATTTATTGAAATTTAAGAGTTATGATTTGATTTTTTTTAGTTTCAAGATTTCAAGATATATAATTTAAATAAGTTTATAAATAAATAAAATTAATTTGTGAATTTAAAATAACCTTTATTAATATAGTTATTCTAAATTATGTTTATAAATTTAAAATAATTTTAATTATTTAATTTTTTGATAAAGATTACTAATTTCTTTTATATGTTACATCAGTTTCTTTGTTTATGATAAATTTTAGGGGTTTATTAATGACCGTTTTAGATATTTTATGTTCTTTAATAATCATTCAACAGAGGATTGCTTGATTTCATAAGAATAATTTATTAAATGGATAATAAAAAATTATTAAACTGATTGTAGAAACATCACATTAGATTTATTAGGAAGAAAAATAAATCAATACTATGGGAGGCCAGATCAAATCCACAAAAAGGAAAAAAAATAAAAACAAAGCAAACTATCAAACCAACCCACAAGGCTATTATGAAAAAGAAAATAAATAAAATTAAAATATTCTTCTTTAGAGCCCACCCTAACAGCTTTTTTAGCAATCTTGGAAGTATCATTCCTTAGGTTTCCAAAAATATAAACACATCATTTCAACTCATCTGAATGACTAGAGAACTCCTGTTCTATCCGATGGCTTAATACTTAGAAATCAACTTACATTCACTCCTCCTCAAACTTAGAAGGAAGAGTCTAAGTAATCTGCACCCTTCCAATATCTGGTTGCAGCCTCACACAACATGAACCAACAACAATTTAATACAAACTAGAAGGAGCAAAATGAAACCCTAGACTTTTAAACCAGTAGTCACCGTGATTAAACTTATTCTCAACAAAACTATAAAAAAAATATTTCAGTGGCAGTTTCACATTTTTATTTCCTTATCCCAAAGTTGAAAATAGGAGTATAATATTATTTAGACTTCACGTACTGATAATAACTATCACTTTGAGAGTAGTGCCTACAAATAGATAAGAAAATGTTTTTGTACATTATTTTGTTGACTCATGAATAAAAATTAGTTCACTAGTTTTTTAAAATACAACTAAATCACAATTCATCTATACCTTTATAATAATTTGACATGTTTTCCTAAAAATATTTAAGATGTCACTTTTATGTTGTGTAACCTAAATGATGTGAAGAAGGAACAATTTTTTTTGTGAAATTAAATTATAAAAAATATAAAAGTAATTTTAATTGTTATATAAATGATTTCAAGATATATAATTTAAATAAGTTTATAAATAAATAAAATTAATTTGTGAATTTAAAATAACCTTTATTAATATAGTTATTCTAAATTATTTTTATAAATTTAAAATAATTTTAATTATTTAATTTTTTGATAAAGATTACTAATTTCTTTTATCTGTTACATCAGTTTCTCTGTCTGTGATAAATTTTACATATTTATTAATGACCGTTTTAGATATTTCACATTCTTCAATAAATTTCATTTAACAGTCACTGTTGTCCGTGATTGTCATAAGAATAATTTATTAAATGGGTAATAAAAGATTTATTAAACTGACTGTAGAAACATCACATTAAATTTATCAGAAAATAAAAGAAATCAATACCATGGGAGGCCAAATCAAACCCACAGAAAGGAAACATAAAACAACATAAAGCAAACTACCAAACCACCTCACAAGGATATTAGGAAAAAAAGCAAATAAACAAAATTAAAACATTCTTCCTTGTAGCATCCACTCTAACAGTTTGTTTAGCATTCTTGGAAACAACATCATTTGTTGATCTCATAGGTTTTCTAGAAATCTGAACATATCCTTCCATCATTCGAATCACTTGGGAACTCGTACTCCATCCTATGTCCCAATACTTAGAAATCAACTTACGCTCCTCCTTAAACTTAAACTTAGAAGGAAGAGTTTGATTAATCTGAACCCTTCTAATATCTGGTTTCAGCCCCACAAAGCATGAACCAACAACAATTAAGTGCAAACTAGAAGGGTAAAAATGAAACCCTAGATTTCTAAACCAGCAACCACCTTGACATCAAACTTATTCCCAACAAAATCATAAAAAAACCTATTTATATAGGGGTATAACATTATTTAAACTTTACTTGTTGATAAGAACAATCACTTTGAGAATAATGCCTACAAGCATATAAGGTAAGACCAATCATTTATAAAAAAAAATATTTACAAAAAAATGTTTTTGTAATTAGTTTTGTTGACTCATCAATAAAAATTGGTTCATGATTTTTTTAAAAAATAAATAAATCACAGTTCATTCCTCCCTTTATATGTATTTGACATGTTTTCATAAAAAAATATTTAAGATGTCACTTTTATGTTGCCTAGCTTAGATGGCGTGAAGAAGGGAAAATTTTGTGAAATTCAATTATAAAAAATATAAAATTAATTTTAATATGTTATATAAATGATTTCAAGATATATAATTTAAATAGGTTTATAAATAAATAAATTTAATTTAGTTACGATTTAAAACTTTTATTATCATAATTAATTTGTGAATTTAAAATAACCTTTATTAATATAGTTATTCTAAATTATTTTTTATTGGTTTGCTCTTTCTAGATTTGAATGTTGAGTGTTTTGATTCAATTAATCAATTCTTTTAAATAAAGCTTATTTTTTTAATAGATTTCTTTTTATTAAATAAAGTTCATTATTAGATGTTTTTTTTTCTTATCAACTACGTAATATAATGTATTTTATGTTTTTTAAATAGTTCAGATTGGAGGTAGATAGAGAATAATTTGTTGTATTATATTAAAAAATATATAAAAGTAAGTTTAATATATTTTACAATTTTAAGATTCATAATTTAAAAAACTTTTAAACAAATAAATTTCAATGAGTTAAGGTTTCAAGACTTCATTTTCAATTTAAAATAACTTTAATTAAATTATGAATTTAAAATAACTTTAATTAACTTAATTATCTTGGTTTATTCTTTGTTGGTTTTCTCTCACTATATTCTAGTGTATCAAATCTCTTAAAAATGAGTGTCTTTGTTTAGGTGAATAAACTAGTTAGTAAATTATTTAACTAATTCTAGGTATTTCAATCTAGCTTCTAACTTATAAAGTACAATCTAATTTAGATAATTTCTAATTTATAGTATATTAAATTTTCTTTCACTATCATCTCTTATATTCTTTCACTATCTTTAATTTTCATGATTATTATTTTTGTTATTGAATGAAATTTTCTATTTACAAAAGAAATCCACTATTTATATTACATTGATTTCTCTTTCTAATTTTTTTAGATATTTGTTTGAATGACACATATTTGTGGTATAAACATAAAAAAAATATAGATTTATATTATATAATAAATTTAATCAATTTAAGATTTAGAAAAGATATAAACACATCAAAATTATAAATTTAAAATGATTTTAATTATTTTATTTTTTTAATAAAGATTATTAATTTTTGTCGTTACATGATATTCTCTTTCTATAATAAATTTTACACTTTTATTTTTGTCCATTTTATATATTTATCTTTTTTTCAATAAATTCTATTCCATGGTTGCTCCTTTATCTGAGATATATGAAAATATATGATAAGACTAACCAGCATCCTATCTTTCAATATTTATAAACTAACTTACGCTTCTCCTCAAATTTTGAAAAAAGAGTCTAAGTAATATGTACCTGGATCGGGTTACAACCTCACAGGACCACAACCAACAACACTTAAAGGCAAATCAGAAAGACTAAAACGAAATTCCTAGACTTTCAACCAACAACCACAGTGGCATTAAACTTAACCCCAACAAATGAGAAGTTATTTCAGTGACACTTTCAAAGTTTTCTCCCTTGTCCCCAAATTGGACATAGGAGCATAACATTGTTTAGACTTCACTTGTTGATATAATATATTATATTAGAAATTTATAAATGTAATTATAAGATATATTATGTAAATAAATTTAATCAACTTAAGATTTAGAAGATATATAAATACATCAAAATTATAAATTTAAAATAATTTTAATTATTTAATTTTTGATAAAGATTACTAATTTCTTTTGTCCATTATATTATCAGTTTTTCCTTCTGTGCTAAATTTTACACGTCTATTAATGACGGCTTTAAATATATTGTATTCTTCAATAAATTTTATTCAATAGTCACGATTGTCTGTGATCTGTTATAAAAATAATTTATTAAATGAATAATAAAAAATTTATTAAACTGACTATAGAAACATCACATTTAATTACTTAAAAAGAAAAAGAAATGAATATCATGGGAGGCCAGATCAAACCCATAAAAAGAAAAGAAAAACAAATCAAACTACCAAACCAACCCATAAGGGTATTAGGAAAAAGTAAATAAACAAAATTCAAATATTCTTCTTTGCAACCTACCCTAATAGCTTTTTTAGTAGTCTTGGAAGCATTATTTTGATCTTATAGGTTTCCTAAAAATCTAAACACATTATTTCAACTCATCTAAATCACACTAGGGAACTCTACTCTACCTGATGACCTAATACTTAAAAATCAACTTACACTTCTCCTCAAACTTAAAAAGAATTTGAGTAATCTACACATTTCTAATATTTGGTTGCAACCCCCACAGAACATGAACCAACAACAATTACATACAAATTAAAAGGACTAGAACGAAATCCCAAACTTTTAAACCAACAGTCACCGTGGTTAAACTTATTCACAACACACCATAAAAAATTGTTTGAGTAACAATTTCATGTCTTTTTTCCTTATCCCGAGATTGAACATAGAAGTATAACATTGTTTAGACTTTACTTGTTGATAAAAACTATTATTTTGATGATAGTGTCTACAAATAGATAAGATATGATCAATTATTTTAAAAAAAATATTTAAAAAATATAATTTTGTAAATAATTTTATTGACTCATCAATAAAAATTAGTTCATGATTTTTTTAAAAAAAAAAACTAAAGCACAATTCATCCCTTCCTTTATAAGTATTTGACATGGTTTTATAAAAATATTTTAGAAAAACATTTAAGATGTCACTTTTATCGTCTAACTTAAAATTAAATTATAAAAAATATAAAATTAATTTTAATATGTTATATAAATGATTTCAAGATGTATAATTTAAATAAGTTTATAAATAAATAAATTTAATTTAGCTACAATTTAAAATTTTTATTGCCATAATTAATTTTTGAATTTAAAATAATCTTTATTAATATAGTGATTCTGAATTATTTTTTATAGGTTCGCTCTTTCAAGATTTGAATGTTAAGTGTTTTGATTCAATGAAATTATTCTTTTAAATAAGGCTTATTTTTTTAATAGATTTCTTTTTGTTTAATAAAGTTCATTATTAGATGTTTTTTTTTTTCTTCTTATCAACTATTTAAGATAATGTATTGTATGTTTTTTAAATAGTTCAGATTGGAGGTAGATAGAGAATAATGTGTTGTATTATATTAAAAAAAATATAAAAGTAAGTTTAATATGTCTTACAATTTTAAGATTCTTAATTTAAAAAACTTTTAAACAAATGAATTTCAATGAGTTACGGTTTCAAGACTTTATTTTCAATTTAAAATAACTTTAATTAAATTATGAATTTAAAATAACTTTAGTTAACCTAATTATCTCGGTTTATTCTTTGTTGGTTTTCTCTCACTATATTCTAGTGTATAAAAAGTTTGTAAAATCTCTTTTAAATAGTGTGTTTGTTTAGGTAAATAAACTAGTTATTAGATTATTTAACTAATTCTATGTATTTCAAATTAGTCCATATAGGAACTTATAAAGTACAATCTAATTTAGATTTCAAATTTATAGTATATTTAATTTTCTTTCACTATCGTCTCTTATATTCTAATACACTTCCATCTTATCTTTAATTTTTTATGATTATTATTTTTTAAATTTCTCTATTTACAAAAAAAAATTTACTTTTTATATTACATTGATTTCTCTTTCTTCAGAAAATTCACTCATCCATAATTTTTTTTTTTGATATTTGTTTGAGTGAGAGATATTTGTGGTATAAACATAAAAATTTATAAATTTATTTATAATATATATTATATACTAATTTAACCAATTTAAGATTTAGAAAAGATATAAACACATCAAATTATAATTTAATTATTTTATTTGTCAATAAATATTATTAATTTTTATCGTTACATGAGTTTTTCTTTCTACAATAAATTTTAGGTGTTTATTTTTGTCAATTTTAAATATTTATCTTGTTTTAATAATATATATTTTTTAATAAAATTCTACAATATTTAGAAACCAACTTATCCTCTCCTCAGCAAACTTATAAGAAAGTATGAGTAATAGGCACCTTTTCACAAATTATTACATTCATTATCTTTTATATTTTAATACATTTTTTATTTTTAATTTGTTTACTTTTATTATACTATATATATATATATATATATAGACAATTAATTATTACACTATTTCTAGTATTTATTGAATTAATTTTTTAATTTTATATATAATTCAAATAAAAAAAATTAACATTACAAATTGAAATAACTATTGTAAGATGTTATGTGAAATATTACACATATATGCAACCTTGTAAAAAAATGCAATGTAATAATAGTTGAAATTGAGATATAAAAAGATTAAAAATTTAAAAATAAATAAAATCTAAATTAACTAATACTCATTATTTATTTAAGTAAAATGATTTTCTCAAATAAAAAATATACAGTTTTTAAAAATAAATAAAAGTATTAAATTTTTTTAATAATAAATAATTTTTTTAAAAAAATAAATTATAATTATATATAATATACTTTTATTTCACACATATTATATCTTAATACATCAATCTCTCTTTGTAACAAAATTCATTCAGTAAATATTAATTACCTTTTGTTGTTTAATAAAATATTTTAAGACTAAAGTTGATATCCATTTAATGGTTATTTATTTCTTCAATACACATCGTGATGGGTTTTCTATCTAATCAAGTGTGCAAGTTAAGAATAAATTTCTTTCAATAGAATGTTTCCTGTCTTTAAAATTAGTGAACTAGAAATGTATTTTATGTTGTTTAATTAATTTAAGTAGCGTCCAAAGTAAAATAATTGTGGTATTGTACTGAAAAAAAATATAAAAATAAATTGAATGTTATATATAAGTTACTATATGATATATAATTTAACAGGCCTGTAAGAAAATGAGTTTAATCAATTTAAAATAACTTTAATTATCTTAATTATCTCGGTTTATTTTTTGTTGATTTTCTCTCACTATATTCTGGTGTATAAAACTCTTTAAAATGAGTGTGTTTATTTGAATAAACTAATTAGTAGATTATTTAACTAATTCTACGTATTTCAAAATAGTCCATATAGCAACTTCTAACTTATAAAGTATAATCTAATTTAGATAACTTCTAATTTATAGTATATTTAATTTTCTTTCACTATCATCTCTTATATTCTAATACACTTCCATTTTATCTTAATTTTTCATGATTATTATTTTCCTTATTTAATGAATTTCTCTATTTACGAAAAAAAAAATCTATCTTTTATATTACATTGATTTCTCTTTCTTCAACAAAATTCGCTCATTCATAAATTTTTCTAGATATTTGTTTGACAGTCACATATTTGTAGTATAAATATAAAAAAATTATAAATTTATTTATAATATATATTATATAATAAATTTAATCAATTTAAGGTTTAGAAAAGATATAAATACATCAAGTTATAAATTTAAAATTATTTTAATTATTTAATTTTTTAATAAAGATTATTATTCTTTTGTTCTCACACGAGTTTCTCTTTCTAAATAAATTTTATGTGTTTATTTTTGTCCATTTTAGATATTTATTTTTTCAATAAATTTTATTCATCGGTTATTCTTTTGTCTTGTAATATATGATAAGAGTAACTTGTATTCCATAGTCTAATATTTAGAAACTGTCTTACACTCCTCTTCAAATTTAGAAGAAAGAGTTTAAGTAATATAAACCTTTTTAACATCTAGTTAAAACCTAACAGGACAGACAACCAACAACAATACCCAAATGAAAAAGACTAAAAGGAAACTCCTGAACTTTCAAATCAACAACCACTATGACATTAAACTAAACCCCAACAAATGAGAAATTATTTTGTCCTCAAGTTAGACATAGGAGCATAACATTGTTTAAACTTTACTTGTTGATAAGATCTATTACTTTGAAGGTAATACATTCAAGTAGATACAGTATGATGAATCATTTTTTTTTTAAAAAAATACATTTGTAAATAGTTTTGTCTACTCATCAACAAAAATTGATTCATGATTTTTTTTAAATCAAATCACAATTCAACCAAACGACAAAGAATATTAGGAGACATTCATGGGTGATATTTGAAAATTCTAATTTTTTAATTTTTTTTGAAAATTTGATTATACATTTTTAAAAAAAAAAACACTAAATAAATTGTGGTATGTAAATAAAAGAAAAAAGGTGTAGATAATGACGCAAAGGATTGTCCGTTTTGTTTTGTTTTTTTTAATTTTTCTTTTTTTTTATTTTGAATAATGATATTAAAGTTAAAATTGAGTAAGAGATGGAATCCAATGTGTAATTTACTAGTCACTACTCTCATCCTGAAGAACTTTTCAAATTTTCACTTTTAACTGTGAAGTGCTTCTATTATGTCTAAGAGAAGAATCACCTATAAAAGATTTTTATGTGTATAACTAAAAAGAAAAGAAAAAAATGAATGAATATTATGTTCTTTTTTGGTCTGTGTGGATGAATGAATATATAAATAAATTTCTCTCTTTCTTTCTCTATATAATGTGGAGTAAAGTATACATCTTTCAATTGAAAATAAAATCAAAATTCTTGAAAGAAAAAATAAAATTTTTTGAATCCTTAAATTACAATAAATTTGAAAATTTTTAAATTAGAAATAAAATCATAATCTTCAAATTGTAATAAATCTGAAAATCTTGAAATTTAAAAAATTAAATCTTAACTCTCAAATGGTAATAAATAAAAAAAATTAAATTAAAAATAAAATAAAATCAATACCTAAATTGTAATACATCTCAAAAACTTTTAAAAATAAAATCAGAGTCCAATAATCTTCAAATCAGAACTTTTAAATTGCATGAGAATCTTTGAAAAATTAGAATCATCAAATCAGAATCAACATGATAATCTTCAAATTTAAAATTTAAATTGGAACTCTCAATAAATAATGAAAAATACAATATATTTTTTTATTAATTATATTAAAATCTTAAAACACTCATTTTTATATTTGTAAGAGAAAAATATTTTTTATTTTTTTAACAAATTAATAAAAAAGTTTATTACACACTTTTTTTAGTGTTTTAAAAAAATAAGTTTTAGATGAAATTGAGTATTGATAAAAAGTAATTTAATAGAATAAGAAAAATAAAAAATATGCTTGCATGAATGTATTTTAGATGAAAAAACACATTGTGCTTCTAAGATTTTAACATTGAGAGTTTATCCATTTGGAATATTCAAATGAAATTCAGCTTCAGTAAAGAAACTGCAATGTGTATGGGTTCCTTTCTCTACTACTTTCTTTCAACAATTACTTTGTTTCTAAAATACAAAATCTTACATAGAAATGTAGGGCAGAGACAGTTTCCTAACAAACTATATCTACCACAATCTGCAAATTATTTTAACAACATTAATATATATATATATATATATATATATATATATATATATATATATATATATATATATATATATATATATATATATATATTAATATATAAACATAACAGAGATATTAAAATGAACAAAGACAAAATAATATATGCATTTAAAAGTGGTTTTAATTACAGATGGTAATGAACATGCAATCCAAATAAGAAATCAACTATAGTCATAAAAATTAACAGTTTGAAGGCAACACTTGCTTTCAACTTTTGCAAGAGGAAGTCATGTACACATATGAGAGTAACATCTTTACCTCCTGATCTGATTTTGGTTTCTTTTTCTACTTCTTCTTTGTTCCCTATTGATGCATTGAGTGTGTCAACAAAGAAGTTTCTCCCATGAAATACATATAATTATTACATGATTCATTTTGTGAATTGGTGATCAATTACAGTTTGAAATGCCCCAGCCATTGCCCTCACTTTGTTCTTCCTTGTCTCCATAAGCTTGCTTGTAGTTTCTTCAATCACATCATTGGATATCTGAGCCTCCTTCTTCCCATGTCTCCTTTCTTCTAAGTGCTGCCTTGGTCCTGTTGCCTCAACCTTCACCTCTTCTACATTTTCAACTGCCTCTTTTTCATTGTTCTTGTTCTCACTTTTGTGATCTTCCCTTCCAGTCACCCCACCTTCAGCAACAACTTCACCTTCACTTTGATTATTGCTGTCTCCATCTTCCTCCACTTCATGTTCCTCATCTTTTGCTTTCTGTTCTTCTGCTTCTGGCACTATAGAAATGACCCTCTCCTCATCAACTTGATAATGAGAAGGGTCAGAATTGCCACGCCCCATGACATGTTCAATCTCATGCTCATATGCAACATGAGGTGAGATCTCAGACACGTGTTCAACCTCATGCACACTGTGTTCCTCGTCCTCCACCTTGATCACTTCAACTTGTTGGCTTGTAACTTCCTTAACTTGCTCAGTTTCAAGACTCAAACCCTTTTTAGTTGGCTTAGGAGTGGTCTTTGTTGGCTTAACAGAACCATGATCCCTACTGGCTACTACTACCTTCCTAGGGCTTGTACTAGTAGGGGTGGTTTTCTTTGTGACCCTTGTGAGTAGAGGCCTAGTTTTTGCATCAGTTGGGGCCTTTGAGGTCTTATCTGAAGTGGGTTTGGAAGGGATAGTGGTTTTGGCAAGAGGGCCAATGGAAGATCTACGTGGGACAGGTCTTGTGATGGTTGAAGGGGAAAGTGGTTTGTCCAAAGATCTTCTTCTGACTTCAGAAGTCTTGTTGTTGGGAGAGTTGGTTTTGGGGGGTTTGGAAGTGGGGGAATCATGGCGTGAGGTTGGAGTGGGCTTGAGATAGTTGGGGATGTTTTTGTCTGAAGTGGTTGAGTTAGGGTTCTTAATGGAGCTAGGTGTTGTTGATGTGGAGGGTTTGGTGGTCCTTCTGGTGGTTGTGATGTGAGAATTTGAAGATGTGGGCTTCTTCTCCTTTCCAACAATAGAACTTTCCTTTGCTTTTGTTGCCATGTATATATCTTTAGGTGCCTCTCAGCTAAAAAATTCTTGAATGAACCTACACAATGTGAGAAAAAAGAAAAAAGGCTAGTAGGTTAGCTAACTAATCTCTTGGCTCTTTTAGGTTAAGATAGAAAAGATTAGAATGAAGGAAGCAAATAGAAAAAAAAATGAAATATTTTATTATTTGGTAGATTAAAATGCATATATAAAAAATAGAGAGTAAATACTTTGAAAGTTGTGTAATTTAAATAATTTAGTATGAAATAAGGAGAGACAGAGAGATGGATACACATAAAGGAGAAATAGTAATGGATTCGCTATTTTGTAAAATTATTTTTTCTTCTCTCTACCAAACAAATAAAATAAATACTCTCTCTGTCTAATAAATGGATAGTTTTCAAAATTGTAAAGTACTTGAATTCCTAATTTTACTTAAGCTAAGTTTTACATGTAGTTTCTTAAATTTATTCATTGCTTTGTTGTGGAATTAGAATTAGAGTTAGAATTTTATATAGTACTGTGTTTGATTAGTTTCATGGTAAAAAGTTACGAATTAAATTTCATGATAAAGAGAAAATAATAAATAATTCCTTTTTTAAATAGTATTAGCATTACCATAATTTTATGGGACAAAAATTAACTATTCTGTCATTCATATAAACCTCTAGATAATCTTCATAATCCTTAATGAAAATCTTTATTACATGAATTACTTAATATAATTTTAATTTTGATTAGAAAGCAATAGCAAACCATAAACATAGAATATCAAAGTTTTAGTCTTTTACTTAATCAATAGAGATTGAAGTGACGAATATCAATTTTTCTAATTTAAAATTAAAGTGAATAATGCTAATAATTTCTAAAATGAAAATTTTCTTAAAAATAATCTATTCATTTTTTAAGACACGAATCTTATCAAAACAACAGTGCATTGAAGAGATAGGTAAACTTTACATTGGTTTCATTTCACTTTATTCTACTTTGTAAGACCCAAATGTCTCAATAGTTCTTCTTGTGAAGAAATTGTCACAACATATATACCAAAAATGGAAAAAGAAAAAAAAGTGTGATATTCATTTAACTTCTCTATGTATAACAAAAAATAAAGTTCCCCCAAATAAAATGGACATTAGCATCTAAACCCAATAATTGTATAATAACATCCAATTTATAAGATTTTTTTTTTTTGAATGAGTTGTAAGGAAAAAAAAAATACATACCTAAATAAAAGATAGAACAAAAAAGAAGCATTAAAATGACCTAAAGTACTAGACAAATGATTATGATCATCACCCATAAACTCTTTTAAAAACAAAAAACTAATGTCCCTTTTGTCATCCAAAGATGGATAGAAAGAGAAAAGCATGCGACACAATGATAAGCACTTCCATTTCTTTCAAAGGTTGAGGAGAAAGCGATTCCAAAACTTGATAAAAATGAAACACATAAAAATTGAAAGAAGTTAAATTAAAAGGAGACGTAAATTTACAAAAGCAAAAACATATAGGGATCATAAGGGATCTCGTTTAAACAACTTACCTTAATAGAAGAAATTCATGGACGAGTAAATTCGTGGCACAAAAGCAAAGAAAAGTTGCCTTGGAAGGAGAAAGTATGAGAAAGAAGATGAAGAAGAAAAAGAGAAAAAGGGTTGATTGGAAGAGAAAAATTAAAAAATTAAAAAAGGGTTTAATAAGATGATAAAAGAAGAGAAAATCACGCACAACTCAAAAAAGCTGTATTGCAGGCCATGGAATCAAAATAAATATTTGGTTTTTTATTTTTATCAAATGAATTGTGGATGTGCTAGACATAAGGGATGCATGGTTGACCTTTTCCTGTTCTGTTTTGCATATTGAAAAGAAAATAAGAGAGAAAACATATAGTTATTTTTTTTTAATTTTTATTGGATTGTATCTTTAACTATTTGTCTTATTTTTAAGATTACTTTGTTGAAACAATTCCGTTTTATAATTTATTTTATAAATTTAGATGAATCAGTCCTTTTAAAATGGTGAATGTTTCCTATTTTTAGCATCATTTTGAACTCTATTTTAATTTACTTAAGATATGTAATTTATATCATTTTATATTCACCTACATGTAAAACTTAATTTATGGAACTGAAAATAGTTATAAATATTGTAATTGTACTAAGAGTATCTCCACTAGAAAAAGTTAACTAAAATCATAGAGGAAGAGAATGCTCATAGTATGATATGAAACTTAAATTTAAGACTTAAGTACAAGAATGAGTTTTAAGAATAAAAAATATTTAATTATATAGTTAAATTACTTTATTAATTATAAAATATTATAAAAATAACTTGCAATAGTTAAGAATGATGAATAATATACTTAAAATAAAATAAAATAAAATAAATTATTATAAGAAGATTTATTGTATCGAAAAAATCTTAAATAAACTAACGGGTAGTAAAAATATTTAAAAATATAATATCATATTCTTTTCGATTATTCTTAAGACTTATTTCTCATATTAATCATCATATTTATGATTTCTTTTTTATTTCAACCTAACCAGTTGTGTTTTGTATTTTTTCATGTATATGAATTAAATAACTCAATAAAATAAGATTCTTATATTAGTTAAAAAGGTTTCTCTTAATAGAAACAAAAGGTGTTTCAAGATTCAAATGGATCAATGTTCAAGGGTAAATACAAATCCAATTTAAAAGTGTTGTCAATGAGTGTTAAAATTGAAGAACTACAAGTGAATTGACGTTGTTTTGATAATTTGAAAAAGTACATTAATGAAAATGTCAATACAAAACATCAAGTAATTCATCAAAGTTAGTCTAATCATTTAAAAAGGATTAAGTTAAAGTAGTGTAAAATCTCGATGTATAGAAGTTCTCATCTATATCTACATGTACATGTGTAGACCATACAATTAAGGTTTTGAAAAATAATTGTCAAGAATGAAAATTTAGGAATGTTATAGTTCCATTCTCGATGTAAACATTTTGACATTGTACTTAGATATTTCTATAATGTCAAACAAAATAATTAATGAAAAAGTGGTGTGATTATCTTTGCTTACCAGTTTCCTATGTAGCTTATATAATTTTTTCATGAATTATTGATAATTATTTATTTATTATTAATTGCTTTTTTTATTTCTTGCCGTTATCAAAGCCTTGTTAATTCTTTATGTTTACATTTATTGTTTTTTTACCCTTGAAAATTTGTTACGGTTGAAGCACTTCATTTTCAAAGTATTTACCTTTTTCCTAGTTTTTGAAGTTTAATTTCATTCTTATTTCATTTCATTGGGTTCTTTTTCTCATAACTCAAGAAATACTCTTGATTTGTAATATCGTTTTCTAATGAAAAATCATATTAAATTTCCACTACAAGAAAATAGCTATTTAGATATCAATATTTAACTACCAAATGAAATGATTATTAATTGTGATTAAAATATTCACCAAATTAAATTTTAGTTGCTAAATAACTGTCAAATAGAAGTAATGATTGAATTTAGTGACCAATTATTTGACTTAATTGGTCACTAAATTCAATCGTTACTTCTATTTGACAGTTATTTAGCAACTAAAATTTAAAATTTAATTTGGTGAATATTTTAGTCACAATTAATAACCATTTCATTTGGTAGTTAAAAATTAGTCTCTAAATAACATTTTTCAATTTTTGCGAAAAGATTTTAAATTAAATAAAACATAATTCAACCCTCCCTTCTTGTATTTTCTTATCATTTTCATGACATATAATAAAGGAATAAACAATTACACAATTTTATACAGGTTCATCCCAACTTAGGTTAGTCTAATTTCCCAATGCAAAATTGACAAGGATTCTTATATAAAACAAATTACAAGTACATAAAGTCACTCCTAGTTATATGAGTAAATAATGCCTATTTAGGCTAACTACAAAATATCTCTTTAGACTATATATGCTTAAACTCTAAACTCTCCTTAAGTTTAAGTATGAGTACGCAAGGCTTCTATACGCAAAATACATAAGCCTCTTTAAGTTATTCAATAATAAAATGTCGTTCGCTTACAAATGACACATATTTTTTACATACATTTATACCTTTATTGTACATTTAAAACACTTTCAATATGCTTTATTTTAAGTTTTTAAATAATTTCCTTTTAGTAAATTAATTTAGATTCAGTGTACATAATTGCTTTAGTTTTTGCATTTTCAATTAATCTAGTCTTGTCTTACTATTTGGTCATATGTTTCCTTAGAAATTATTTTTCGTTGGCTTTAGTTGCATTGTGTTCTACATTTACAAGGCTTCAAAATAGATTTGATGATTTTTTTATAAAAGCATTCCATAAGAATTTAATTCCCTTGTATTAGTTTGAACTTTTTTAATTGGATTTATGGACCTAATTAAAACCCACATTTGGACCCATGTTTATAAATGAATATAGACCTAGATGTAGCCTCAATGTATTCTAATCAAATAAACATAAATAATTTGTTTAGTTTTACAATTTCAAAATTTGTCTCTTTCTCTCATTTTCTTTCAAATACTAAATTATCTCTTCCTCTTCCTCATTTGAGAATTGACCTTCGTTGTGTCCTAAATTACATAATTTTATAGAAAACTTAGTTACTTTGATTTGAAAATGACATTGAAAATCAATTAGAAGTTCACACTCACAAGAGTGAATGTAAGAAATATATGAATCCTAGTTTTAGAGAATACTGTTTCTGATTAATTTTCAATTAATACCTCTTTTTATCTTATTCTACATCATCTAGAAGATAAACTATGTTTATAGCACTTGAAGGCTTTTAACACTTTTCACTTGGACACGTAGGTACTTTTTATATCTTGGAACCTTTAATTCTTTTGTCATGGTTATGTTTTCTTATATAGTGTCTAAAAAGAACCATTGTAGGTTGCATGCTTAATAACATGTTTGAGTTAGAGTTTTACAAAGGTTCTTGACTTATTATTGACATCCTTTGACTTGTAGCATGATGAGGTGATTGCATCACACTCTTTATCTTTGTAATGATATCGCTCACGATATCATAAAAGGCTTTTGCACATTGGTGATTATTGGTACTTGTGATATTCATTAGAGAGTCATTTTAAGTTAACTTACACAATAGATGATATGACATCTCAAGGATGATCTAGTGTTGGTAACTTTCATCAAGTTTTTATTATACGTGACTAGAATCGTTTGTTGTTAGGTGTTTCGATATGATTATCTACTATTTATTCTCTTTAGAGAGTCGTCTACTCTTTGTTTTTAGCGTCTAGTAGTACATACATCTATTCATGTTAGGAGGGTTTACTCTTTATGTTCATTCTTCATTATTTCTACTTTGTTCTTGTCTTTGTCTTATCTGAAGATTATTTTATCAACATCTCTCACAACTTTCATTCTTCACATCTTGTTACACTCATGTCACAAGAGATGAAATTTCAAGGACATGCAAGACATAGATTTTTTTATGAGATGTATATCAAAAAACAATGTCTACCGATAACATAGACGTCTAACATTTCTTGTATTTATTATAACACTTGTTTAGCATTTATTCAGAATTTAGGTGATTTTTTATATTTTGAAGTAGATATTAAACTTGACCTCATTTAATATTTACTTCTAATGACATGTTTCCTCACGCATGCACACACACAAATAATATTAATTATTAATTTAAGTGTTGAATAGTCATTCCAATTAAAATCATAGTTACGAAAATATCAAAATTTAAGATCTAGTCCCCAAAACATCGATTAAACATATCGATTGATACCATTATTGGTGGAGCACACATACTACAACCAGACAAGTGAAGCAATTATTGTGCTGTAAAGGAAGTTTTAAGCCATACTAGCTAATTAGTTAAGTGTATATTTATTTACTTTTTAAAAGCATATATTTCTAACAATTCAAAAGAATTTCTTAAGAGAAATAGGAAATTATTTCAAAATAATTTCAACTAAATACGTGCTAATTAAGCTCCGACTAAAATCTATGTTGTGGACAGCACTAGCATAGTAGTGGGCATAGAAACATTGTCCATTAATTATTATGCTGTTTAATTTATTTATATACTGTTGAATGTGTGTTGGATGCACTTAGTTTGTTCCACTGACCGTAAGAATAATAAGAACTACAAAAGTGATAATAATAAAGTTTTGACATTGTATAACCAGTTTATACCAAAACATAAAATAAATGGAATATATTCTTATTGATTTTGTTATTGCAAGCTTTGGAGAAACTGATCTACCAATTAAATTAATATCTTCATTATATTTTATGGTGACGTTTTGAAAATATCTCCAAATAAACTTCTTTCTTAGAATTATGACAATTCATCAAATTAAACGTTACATTTAAGTGTAATAAAATAGTTACTTAAGAGGTTAAATATCTATTTTGGTAAACTTACCGTTAGCCACTTTTTTGAGAATAAAATAAGGAAAATAGTTAAATAATTTATTTCATAAAGTAAGATTAGTTTGTGTATAAATTAAAAATGTGATTTGACGAAATTAAATTAGGGAAACACTACCCTTAGTTGCACATAATTTAATTTAACTTATGAATTTTTTTAAGTACTTTTAGAAAATTCATATAAAAATATCCTTAATCACCTAATTTGATCACAGTTTGTTATGTATAATATTTTTTTTCACTTTTTATAATCTTTTTTAATTTATATTATAAATTAAATTTAATGGTGATGACTTTTAGCAGTCATTTGCATATTTATTGAATATCCTTTTTCACTAATACAATGTACCTTTTATCTAGATAAAAATGTTTAGTTAAGAAAACAAATGATTTTAGTTAAAAAAAATAATGAACAAGATTATCTGCTCTTTCTCTTCTTCATTATTTTTATTATCTTACTATTATTATTATCATCATTATTATTTCATATTATTATTATTATTATTATTATTATTATTATTATTATTATTATTATTATTATTATTATTATTATTATTATTATTATTATTATTATTATTATTATTATTACAGAATGATTATATAAGTGTATAGTTAGAAACATAGTCAAAATACAAGTTAAATATAGTGTCTTAATTTAAATATAATAAAAAGAAAATCATTCTAAAATGTCTAAGTCTACATTACTCTCGTGTAAAAGGAGTAATCTTCATTTTTTATATAACTAAGTAACTATGATATTATTTTACTTTATGTGCAAAAAAAGAGCATTCTTGTTTGTGTCTTCTTAAGAAATTTGTATTTATTATTTATGGGCTCAACATAAAAGCGAAAACAAAGTGCAAGATTATATGTTATGTATTACTTGTTATATAACTTTAGTTTATTTATATATAAACTTTTTTATATGTGCGGGAACATAGTCATTGCAAATAATTGTTTAAATATAATAAATTTATCTATGAAAAGTTTTGTTTTGGAAGTTTTCTTCAAATGACTAATTAAACCAAGTCTATTAAACATTAATTTTATAAATAGAAATAGGATTAATCATGTTACAACATTTTTCTTAATTAATTATGTTATAACAATAAAACTGTCTCCTCATATTTATACATAAAATGTTGATTTTAAGTGTCATTACTTATCAAAATGAATATATATATATATATATATATATATATATATATATATATATATATATATATATTATCATCTAATTTATATTTGGAGGGTTATCTAGTGTTATGAACTGTTCAGTGTTCGGGTCTTAATATTCTCTTTTACCTCAAACATTTTAACTTAGCGTTTTTTCTCTAAAAAAAAGAATTATTCATTTCCTCAAAGATTCAATCATTTATTTCCTTAAAGAAAACATAAGATGATTTTAGAGGCATTTCAGATGAAAGAAAATGGAGGTTTGTGCCCTCTGCATTGTAGATGTATCTTAAAAAGGATAGTTTTTTCACAAAAAAAAAGGTTTGACTTAGAATATTAGAGATCTTACATCAATTAAAAATGAGATTTTTTAATAATTTATAAGTGGATACAAACATTATTTTATAAACATACAACAAAAACTAAGATATAGATATGCATCCTTCTAACATATTCAAACATTGTTAAATATTATATTATTCTATGCATCCTTCTAATATATTCAAACATTTTTAAATATTATATTATTTTCTTCCTAAGTGTTTTGTTAAGCTTAAATTTTATATTCGTCTATCTAACACTGTTTGATTTATAATACCATTTTAATTAATTTTGAAATCATGTAATATAAAAGAGTACTATAAAATAAAATACTTCAAAAGATTGTTTGGAAAAATAAGTAAAAAGAATATGTTAATGTTAACCACAGGTGATGAAAAGAATACTTATTGTAAATTTAATCTTAGTGAAACTTCGAAATTTTCAAAAATAAGACGTAATCTTTATAACGAAGAGGAACCAATATAAAACTCTTCTTTCTATCTTATTCTTCCGTTAATTTAATTCCTTTTAAAATATTTTCCAAAAAAAATCTTGAAACACATCTTGCATCGTTTTAGTTAATATTTTAATCTTGTTCTCATCTATTGATTGTTATGCCATTAGACATATTATTTATTTTGTGTTCATATTTACATTGTTGTGACGTGACTCAATTAAGGTAAATAATGTTGATGCTTAATTACATGTCATGAAAAAAAAAACTATAAAGGTCTTTATATAAACAAATTAACAGAAGAGATTTCTACTTTTAAGAAACTATCTTCACACACATTAGTCATTAGTGTCATGTAGTTGCCAATATTAGTTAGAAGCAACATTATTAGAAATTTCTAAAAAATAAGATTAAGAGTAAGTCTAAGATGCAATGTGTAAAATGATTATAATGATTAAATGAATCTTATGATGAATAAAGATGGTTCATCATAAACCACTTATGAAGAAGGTTTCATTGACACATTTGTCCTTAAAAAGATAATGAAAAAAAAAATATAAATGTAGTTAGTTATAGATTAAAAGTGCAACCATAAGAAAACAAAATGTCTTATATCAATAAGTCTCAAACTTTAGGCTCAACAATAAAAATTGCTATAAAAATTTTGTAAAGTGAAAAGGCCATATATAGGTTGAAAAAAAAAATGTAACATATAACCCTCATAAAAAATTGGTCCAATCAAGTTGGTCGCCAATTAAAATCGACCAGCCCACACCAAAACAGAAACGGAACATAATTTATTTTATAAAATTAATTTAAATAGATAAATTTAGTTAAAAATTTAAAGTATATTAATAACTTAGTCCAAATTTTATTTAAATATTAAATTCATTAGTATTAGAGAAATTAAGTTTTTCTAAAATAAATTAATAATAAAAATAACAGCATATAATTCAACATTTTAAATAACATTTAAGTCTTAACAAACTTACTTCGTAGAAACTTTAAACTTGTTTTTTTTTTTTTTTTTATTTTAATTTTTTTTTTTTTTTTTTTTTTTTTTTTTTAATTCAACTGATATTGTACTTACGTACTCTCTCGATTTAAATGAAAAAAAAATCTCAAAATTTATATTCAAGACTTGATCACGGTTAGTTTTGAATTGGCTCAAAATATTTTTTATCCTTGAATACATATTATTATTTATAATCTTATTCTAAAGTGCATGTCGGGTTTATTATACGCACAAATAATTTAAAATATATACAAATATACACTGAGAAGGTGTTGACTTCAAAGAAAACAGAGAATATTCTTTTATGTGAGGGCAACAATAAAGCAAAGAGAACTGTTTGGTGAGACCAATCTCCAACCAATACATTTCTTGCCAAGAAAATATTAATTTTGTTATTCAATAATATCACCAAGTCTTGTGAACCATAATTAAAACCTGCCACGATTGAAACTAAATTCCTACAATCATCACATATAATGATGTGCTGACATTGTATTAAGATTAAAATACACAACCTCTCAGTAATATATATATATATATATATATATATATATATATATATATATATATATATATATATATATTATTTATTATATATATATATATATATATATATATATATATATATATATATATATATATATATATATATATTAAATATTTACTATCAACATATATTTATATATTTATATGATATATTTACTTTCCATTTTGATATGCAAATTATTATATACCCTCACTATCCCTCCAAATATATGTACTTACACTCTTTATTATTAGAAATGAAAACTGTAAATATAAAATTATAGATCATTTTAAATAGTCAAAATTATAAGAATATATATATATATGATGTTTAAACTTTTAGTCTTTCATAAATAATTGTATAACCCAAATTAATATAATTCTCATTAATTTTTAAGAAAAGAAAATCACATACAACATGGTGTTACATAATATAGTCAATCCCTTGACTATGCGATAGGAATTTAATCACAAGTATGATATAAAGAAACATATATTAAAAAAATCAGTTTGTAAACAAATATAATTATTTTAGTGGTTAATCCTTGAGTAGAAAAATAATCCATTAAAAAGAATACACATATTGCACGCACATCCAGATATTTATATAAAATAAACCTACCCTCGACTGGGTCTACAAAACATGTTTAAAGTAATTCAGGCATGATAATTAAAAGAAGTATAAAAATTAAGTGTTCTTCAATTATGAAGTGGACCCAATTAGCATTATATATTTGATTTGATAGCTTAAACTTTTCCATTTGGTGATAATATGAAGAAGACTGCCATTAATGTAACGAAATTATTTCCAATTTGATCACAAATGGAAGATTAGCTTTATGTCGTGGTCTGAATGAGGTCTTTGAAGTGCTTTAGTCACTTTTCTATTAATTATCTCGAATAAGGTCTTTGAAGTTCTTTCGTCATTTTTCTATTAATTATCTTTGACTAACATCTCATCAAATATAAAATGTTTTTTAAATTGGATTAATTGAGAAATCATTGTAATCCAAATTTCTACCATCAAAAGCATATTTTTAACAACCTAATATCATTTTAGTGATATTATATGTTTGATGTTATTTTCTCTATTAGATACCTCTTTTTTATTTCATATTACTCAAGTCTCATATTATTATTTAAATAAAAAATATTATATAATTTAATAAACTTTAGAAATAATATGCACCACTAATATTTTATTGCTTGTGCAATTATTCTATCTCTTAACATTAGAGGTTCCAAAAAAGAGATAATGGTTTCAATATTTCTCTTTTTCAAATCCCAAGTCATATCTTAAATGACATGTAATATAATTTAAACATCCATCAAGACACTTGAGTAACCTTGAACAATGCATATAATTATTATTCACTGTTTGAGTGTTGAGTGACATTCCAATGCTCAAGCACTGTATAATCAAATTTACAGACTCGTTTTTGTTATATGTTGCAATTATAGTTTTACTCTTTCATAATAATATGTCTAAATCATCAAAATCACTAGTTTTATGTTTAACAACTGTGGTAAATCAATTTAACTCAAAATAGTCATTGCAAATCTCAAATGCAAATGAGCATAAGTTAATTCAAACATCTATCATTTTCAAATAGTTACAACATCCATGAGACTATACCTTAATCCTTAATATCAATACACTCCAATAATCTAAATAAACTCCAACGAAGTTGATGCAATTATTTAACCCTTTAACAAAGATAACTTATAGTATTATCAAAAGTTACTTTAAATCCAAACTATCCAACAATTTGATAAAAAATCCAAAACTACAACCTACACGATCAATAATCCTACTTAATCAGAATATCCCAACCTTCCATGTTCCAAATCCCAAAGAAAACGAGGAAAAAGGTATTGAACCAACTTAAGAGAATTGAAACCTTTCCTCAATCAAGATTTCAATTGGCTTGAGAAAGCCCAATTGAACCTATTCTAGACATAGTTAATTACACATAAAATACAATAATTAAATCCTAAAATTTACAATGAAAGTAAATTATAGTTTAAATATTAATTTTAAAATAATTTGTATTCTAAAATTACAAATAAGCACTTTTATTTATTAAAGCTAATAAAAATCATTACCATCTATGCACTCATTATCCTCACCTTCTTGGAAAGAATTCAACCTCGAATTTTGGGAAGAGCTATAAAATAAGAACAATCTAGGTAGTATATTGAGAACAAAGTTGAATATTTCTTCTCTTTTTCTGTATAAGAGAAATTGTTTTCCAAGAACTATTTACTTGTAACAATTTTTATATTTTTTATTCTTATTTCAAATTTTCTCAAATAGAACCAACTTTATGCTCTAGAAATTTTTCAAAATTTGTCTTTTTTCTTTTTAAAGTATTATTTTTTGTGTTATGCACATCATGTCAACTAATATGCAAATAGTACTTATAATAATCCAAAGATTCGCAAAACTAAATTAGGTACATGTATTGTTTTGAAACATCTCATGTATCAACTTTAATTCTTACGAAAGTGGGAACTTGGAGAGATCTAGTATTTCATGAGGCCATTTGAATAAATTGTTTAGATACTCAACCTTTTCCTCAACCTTGCATATTTTTAACTTAAAGGTACAAAATACAATTCGTTATTATTTTGAAAAAAAATCCAAAGATTTTCTTATTTATAATAATTTATTTGATAATGTGGAATTTTCTTTTATTTTTAAAATTAACTTTCCTTTTTTAACTTCCAAATCCTTTTCTTTTCCTCTATTTATTTTCATTTTCTTTTGGTCTCTATTTACTTCTATGGTCACAAAGGTTTCAATTTGTATTCATGATCTCCGTTCTTAACTGAGTAAGTATTAGAAATAACATCATGTATATCAGCTTTATCAAGTTGTCATGGTATTCCCAATAGGAAATGCCAAATTTTCATAGGAACAATATCACAAAGAATGTTTTCATTATACTTACCAATAAAGAAAGGAACCAAAACATGTTTGTCCTCAAGAAACTCACCTTCTTTGTTTAACCATTGAAGCTTGTATGGACTTAGATGAGGAATGGTTGACAAATAAAATTTCTCTACCATTCCCTTGCTTGCAACATTAGAACAATTTCATCCGTCAATGATCAATGAGTACAATTTATTATACACCTTGTATGAAAAATGTTGTCCTTGAGAATCAATCAAATATTTTTTTTTAAGTTAGCAAACCATGTGTCTAACCATTAATGAGTTCAACATCATCACTAGAAAAAGTAAAAGATGAAGAATTTGAGGAAGATGACACCTCATCACTATCCACATATCATTCTTCTCTTAAGACCATATTTATTTTGGTAGGATAATTAGATACAATGTGTTCATAACCTAAGCATTAAAAACATTTGGTTGAACTATTCTTTTGAGATGTAGAAAAAGTGGAAGGTTTGAAATGTTTATGTTTCCTAAAACTACCATGATGAGTAATCTCTTTAATTTTTTTTTCAAGGATATTTATCATGTTTATTTTATATTTATCATTCACACTCAGTGATTGTAGTTATCATCATTAATACTCTTTCTAAAAAATGCCTTTCTTTTAAGTTGGGATTCCACCTTATTTGTTTGATAAACAAAGCTTTCCAAAGAATGGTACTCATATAACTAATATATCTTGCTTATCTTTATTAAATCCACTCGTAAACTTAGTCATTTTAGCATCTAAAGTTTTTATCATGCAAATTTGCTTTTATAATATTAGTTTCCATGTCCATAAAGTACCCATCCACGCTTCTGAGTCCTTGTTGAAGTGGTTCGAACTTCAAAAGGAGTTCCTTCTTATTGTAAGAAAGAACAAATCTAACATGGATCCAAGATTTCAATTCCCCCAAAAATTCCATGTGAGACCACTTGTTTTGCCATTGTCCATTAGAGTTTCACTCTACCATGTCATGGCATAGTTCTCATCTACATCATATACATTATAAATTTGATCTACTTTACCTTCCTAATCTAAGTACTTGTTTGTGTCACTTGTGCCATCAAAATTTAGAAAAGTTTGGTGGTTTTCATTTTGAATCCAAAGGACTCACACCTCCTTTCTTGAAGTTTTTGATCTCTTTCGCATGGTCTTCATGGTGTAACCTACGCACCTTCTTTCCTCTTCCCATTGTCCTCTTTCTTATTCTATTTCTATTTCTCTCGTGACTCTTTCTCTCTTAAGTCTTTTGATTTCTATGTTATACATAGTCATTTGTAGAGAGAATGGAGGACATAACGTACTTGACACTTGTAAAAACAGGTCAAAACACAAGAAGGAAGGTTAAATTGTGTTTTAAACCTTTTCGAAAATCTTTTCATAAAGTTGTGTCTGATAATCACTAATCAGACAAAGTTTATAATTGACAAATGATTTGTCAAATACTTTTCTTAAGGATATTGTCTGATAAAGATTGTTAGACACACCTGCAAGTTTGACATATGCAATGTCAAAATCTCTTTTCAAAACTAGTTTTTACAAGGCCTTCCTTCTTTTAGTTACATGAGGATTGATAACAGGAAATCTAAAAGGATAAGGGATGAGGAAAATTTACTCAAAATATTTTTATACTATTTCATTTGCAAACAACATACTACGTTTATTTCTCGATCAATTGACGAAGTTTCACCAAGCAAACTAATGTTATGAAGATTAAAGTAAAAGTGAATATTATTTGGACATAAATTACTCCACAACCCAAGTATTATTTGAACATGTAGTCATTGTTGGCTAAAGTCCGAGTATTCTTTGGAATACAGTCATTCCTAGCTAAGATCGATTATTCTTTGGAACACAGTTACTCCTGACTAAAACATTGAGTATTGTTCGGACCTCAATTACTCAAGGCTAAACACGGGTATTGTTTCAAAAGCAACCACTCGTGGCTTAAGGTTTGTTAAATAAAGGGAGTGATTTAAACAATCACAAAGTGTTTACTCACTAGATAGAGAGGTAGCGTCTTACAATGAATATAGGGTTTAATCACTCTACTAGCTTGCTATTTGAACATGATTAGTGTTCTCGTGAAGACTTAGGCACTTAGAGCTTAGAGCAATGAGAATAATGACATTTTTGTACACTTGATCACTTGTTCTCTTTTTTCTTTGAAATATTTTTTTAAATATTGAGTAGATAAAAGAGTCATTGCAAATCTGTTTTTTTAGGTAGTCTTCAGTTCAAATCTTCATCTTCACAACTTTATCTTTTATTGCATGAATGTATAAATGCATTAAATATGATCCATTCAACATTAATGTTATCTCTTTTTTAAGAAACATCATACCGTTGGCATGACTTATTAGGCCTCGATTAGAGAGCTTTCAACCAAATTGAAGAAAAGAGTAGGATTGTACAAGAAATATAATCCTTCCAAAGTTTATATAGGATATGTCAAAATGAGCATTGATGTGAAGCAGCTTTAGCACGTCCTTCAAAAAGTCTTTGATATTGACTTGCATTTTGTGGGACCTTCTTTGGTGATGAGAACATTTTCTATAACACATAATAAGTTCATAAATATTTTTCTTAGTGACAACATTAATTTAAAATAATGTATGGATGCATATTGTTTGATGTGGTCTTAACTTATTAGACAAAGCACATTGTGCCTCACATGACCTGTTGTATAAGTCTTGTGTCTTTTATTTTTTAATAGCACTTAATCAAAACAAAAGGGTTTGGTAAGTTTTTATCTGACAACATTATACCTAAAACTCAATTAAGAAAACAAAAACTATCAAATACAATTCAAACAAGTTAGTACAAAAGGAAATTTAGTGTCTCACAAAGTTCATATCTCTCAGCCTTTTGGATGAAAATAAGGGTATGGTAATCAAAATTCATTAACACACTTGTCAAAAGTCACAAAATACTTAATAATTACCTGAACTAAGTTTTCAAATGAAATAAAAGAAATAATAAAAGATAATTAAGAAGCCAAAAGATACAAAATTTTCAAGTCAAAACTTAAAAAAATTTAAAGAGAATCTAAAAAGCACCAAATCAAGACTAAGGTTTAACCAAATAGGAGTTGAGATATGTGACAAAACTAAATAAAGACAAAGACAAAAGCACTTAAGAAAGACAGTAAGAGTAATTTGTTAATGTAATAGAATTAACAAAAGAAATTAAGTATTGTAAAATCAATTTCTAATAAGAAACTACTCATGATAGAAGATCAAGCCATCCGCAATGTTTGAATTAATTTGCCAAATCAAAATATCAACAATTAATCTTCCATCCAATTCTTACCACAATCTAAGTTAGCAATTAGTTTGCAAAATTAAAAGACCAACAATTTTTGGAGCAACTCCATCAAAAGTGATTGGAGAATTACTATTTTTCTTTACAACATATGTTTAAGTAAAGATACTAACAATAAGAAATTTAAAAAAAAAATGTGACTCTAAATAAGAGTAAGAAGAAATAATATGTGTCATCCTAATCAATAAACAATATCACTTTAGACATTTCAAAATGTGCTTTAAAAAATAATGTCACTGATCAAGAGTAACCAAGAGTTTATGATCAAACAAAAAATTCTAATTCAAAACAAATCTTGTGAAAAATAGGTCCAATACTCAAGAAAGGATGGTAGAATTTTGTATTTTAATTTTTTTGAAAAAAAAATTATAAAAGCTTTGTCTAATAGATGCAAACAAACAAAGTTTAAACTTGTTTATCTTAAGAAATATGTTTGACAAAGCTTCGTCAAATATAACTTCAACTAAACATACCCGTTGTCAAAATTTATTTAAAAATAAGTTTTTTGTTTGCAAAACTACAAGTTATATTCTTTAATACAGACTAAAGCTAAAATATATAAGTATTATTTGGACAAAACTAGTTCTGGTTAAATTACGAGTATTCTTTGTACATAACCACTTCTAGTTAAGCACAAGTATTCTTCGAAATCAACTATTTTTGGCCAAAACACTTTGATGAGAAAGTTTGTAATCTAAAAGAAACATTTAAAAATAAATAATGAGTATAATATGATCTTTAATTCTTAGCATATTTTGAGGTCACAAGAAATTTGAATTAATTTTTGTATTCAAAATAGGGATTTGAATAGGAATTCCAGACAAAATATAAACACAACAAATGAATTATGAGAATTAATAAAACAAGGATAACCAAATAGAATGAAATAGAGTGGTATAAATATAAAAAAAACTAGTAAATAATACAAAAATTAGAAAAGGAAAAGGTGAAAAAGATTTAGAAGATAGAATAAGTTTTGGTACACCATTTAATGTTCAAGAAGGTTTTTCTATCTCTAAGATAAGACCCATATAAAATAATCACTTAGACTTCTAATAACGCAAGATAAGACTCAGTAAATTATCATTATGACAAATGTCTCAAACTCAATATTTAATATATTCAAAACTTGAAAGTTACAAGTGATTCAAATGGCTGTTTACCATTATCATATGAAACTTTTTACTAAAATACACTAAAATTGCATATGTTATGTCTAAAACCCTCCAAGTTATGTTTGAAAGTAAAACAAAAATTAAAAAAAGAGAGAGACAAATTTTAAATTAAAAAATTAAAAAAAAATCTAAAATCTTTAAGTTGGTGGAAAATTAGATGTTTTTTTCCATACCTCTCCTCAATAAAAAATTATAAGCTCCAATTTCAATTTAGGCCTTAACTATACTATTTCCTTGTTTCGCTTGAGAAAATTCAATTAAGCATATTCAAAACATAGCTAATTAGATATAAAATATAAGAATTAAATTTTAAAAATTATAGTGAAAGTAAATTTTAATCTAGAAATTCCAATCAAAGTCAATTTTATTCAAATATTTATTAAAATAACAAATTATTTTTATTTATACACTCGTCACAAATATGTCACAGAGATATACAATATTATAGTGGAACAGGTGACTTATTAATTTAAATTCTTAAAAAGAATATAAAAAATCTAAAAAGATAAAATAAAAAAAAACTATTACAAACTATTTAAAAGATATTTCTAAAAATCTATATCTTACGTAATCATATTATTGATTGATACATTTTCAAACTTCAAAATACATATTAATTAGACTAAAACTCGTGGTGGGGTACATAAACGTCATTCACATGTTAGGTACTTCAATGAAAGACTAACTTAACACAATTGCTACACAGTCTTTAAGCAGTTTCAACCCATTTCTTCTAGACGTTAGGAAAACTTTCTTAAGAAAATTAATTGGTCACAATTACTTTTTTTCTGATTTCAAATAAATTTGACACTACAGTTATAAAAAAAAAGGGGGGGGGAGGGATGAGATTGTGAAGACTAAATAATCATTCTATCATTGCTTATCATGCACTTAATTCACGACTTTCATGGAAAATGTATATACATAATTGATCGTTCTTAGTAAAATAATTTTGGATAAAACATTCATTTTGAAAAAATTAAACTCAATTTCAATCTATTTAAAATTGTGTTTTTTGTCGTCCAATTTTGAAACGCACAATTCTAATCTTTTATGTAATTAGACAAGACTTTATAAAAAAAATAACTTAAATAACTTTTGGAAGATAAACACAATGTATTTTAAAATTAAAAAGACAATCTTCTAACAATGAGTAAAATTGAACTTTAATTTTTTAAATTAAAAATATATTTTACCGGATAATTATTTTTATATTAAAGTTTATGTGGTAGATCAGAAGTGTATAGAAGTGCTTAAGCTTAATAACTCCCATAAGATTAATACAAAAACGATTTCTTTAGAAATGATAGCTAATGTCTTCCATCTATTAATTATGAATATTTTGGAGAGCTTGTACCAGTTGTACAAAAGAAAAATAAAAGAGAAAAGATAAAATTAATTTCTTTATAAATTAAATTAATATTTTTTTAATAAAAATTACATGATATACATTACTATGAACCTTAACATCCCATACAACTCAAAGATACATTAAATTAACTTAATTATAAATTAATTTATATTTTTCTTCTAAAAATCCTTATAAAAAGTAATAAATGTATATAATTTAAAAAAAAAAGTGCGTTTTGTGATGGCTATGTCTACTAATTTTCGAAGGTGACAACATTATATCCATCCTTTATCTCATCCCGAGTCCATCCAACATACATTTATTATATGATAGAATTCAATCAATCTACTTAATAAATTTTGAATAATAAATGATCTACCAAATATTTTTTAAACTTATTAAGATTATATTAAATAAAAAATATAGTCTCTCTCCTTTATCGTTTTCGGGCCATTTTGTCTCTTTCTAAGTTTCATATCTATCCTCTCTCCAAAATAAATAATTATTTATTATACTTTTAATAGATTATAATTGATTTTTAATAAGTTAATTTTACTTGCAAAGTAATGTAACATTCTATATTTTTCATATAATAAAAACTTTATTTTACATAAATTATATATTAAACTTAAATATAAAATATATTTATCATTTATTTCAAAATATATTTCTCCACATAAGATTTAATAAAAATATCTTTGTAAAATTACAGATAAAATAAAATAAAGTTTTTCCAACAATTCATCAGGGACTCACATCACCTGTCAAATCCTGTGCTCACGTGTAATACACGATCATCGCAGTTTAAAAACAAAAAAAAATAACACACAAAAAGAAGGGTAAGCTAAAGAGTTTTAAAAAATATATTTTCATAAATTAAATTTCTATCTCAACCAAATAACAACAATTCAATCTTTCATAATTCATCTCACATAGAAAAACACTGGACTCTCTACTTCCGAAAGACTCGTGCATTGCGTTAGACTCAGAGATTTGCACCTGTCATATATTATCTATTTGTTCCGATCAGCTCATATTTCAAACCTCAGATACAGTCTGTCTCGATCAGTTCCTATTTCAAACCTCGGGTACAGTTTCCATGCATAGGATTAATCCATATGTCCTATTCCGATAAGCTCATATTTCAAACCTCGGACATGGCCATATGAACCTCCTTCGACTCTTCACTAACTGGTAAACATCATTTATATGAATTCAATGTACCAGTAGAGTCAAGATATCTTCTTAGATAGATCGAATCCCCAAACATGCACGTCCTAATAATCTCAACATGGGTATCTCCTTTCCTGAAGATACTATGTCTTGATCACACACCACATCATTCACAAACATTGATACTACACCATATCATACATAAACATTCATTCAATTCAAATTCATCCAATTCATATTTAATAAAATAAATAATTACAATATATATATATATATATATATAAAAAAGTCAAACTAGCTTCCCTTACCTCTATAGAGTAGAGATACTCAAAAATCTAAAATCAACCTAACTGTTTAAGAATCTAATCGGACACTCTTGATCTACTCAACGCTAGGAATCTGGAGGTGTCTTTTGATTGTCAATCTGATAACATATGAGATCACAAATCTAGAGAGAAGGTAGAAAACTTTAAAGAGAAATTGTTTTAGAGAGATGGTGGTTCTCATAAGAATGAAATTGTATATTTTCTTGAAGAAATAGAGAGAGTTGGTAGTTTTTATTAAAAAAAAAATCTTCTTAAATATAGTTGGTGGTTTTTATAAAAATAAAATAGAATATCTTCTCAAATCAAAGATTACATGATACTTTGATTGATGTTTTAAGAAATGGATTGATTTGTGATACATGGAAGAAATTTTTTGCTTATTAATATGAATCGTTATGGTTTGATTAATTTAATTCTAATTAGAGATGATGACTTGATTATTTAAATGAAAAGTGTGCTCTTATGGTTGTTGAATCTTCAAATCGTAACATGGACCCGAACAAGTGAGAGATTATAAGAATATTTAGTTAAATATCATAAAGATGTGGTTCATTTAACTAACCTAACTAATTCTAATTAAAGAAGAATAATTAATGTGATGGTTGTCTTACGATGGTATCGAGGGTTAGGAAATGTTAGACAAGGACATGATAATTATGAACAAAAATGAACAAAGAATATGATAACAAGGAAGAAGGTTTTTCTGGAATGTTCTTTTCTTTGTTTACAATAGCTCACTTAATATAGAATTCTAGGAAACTAAATATAGAAATTATTCTAAATAAATACATTTGATATTCTCTGATATTCTACTGATAGTCCCTTGATTATCTTTGATATTCTTACTGATATTCTCTAGTATTTCCTTGATTATCTATGACATTCTACTAATTTGTTTCTTTGATACTATCTTGATTTTCTCACTGATATTCTCTTGATTATTTTTGATATTCTATTGATTTGTTTCTCTAATTATAATATTCTAACACTCCCCCTCAAGGTGAGCAGTGGGATCACCAATGCTTAGCTTGCTGAGGATATGGGTAAATGCTTTGCCTGTAACAACTTTGGTGAGAATGTCTGTCAACTGGTCTTCTGACCTTACAAATGGAAGCTCAATACTGCTATCCTCAATCTTCTCCTTGATGAAGTGTTTGTCCACTTCAACGTGTTTGGTTTTGTCATGTTGTATGGGATTCTGTTTTCATAGCTTCTTGTCATTCGACCTTCTTACTGGCTTCATGAACTGTTTTGGGAAAGTCTTCAGTTAGAAGGGAGGTAAGAAAAACTCTTGCAATGTCTGTCACTACTTCTCTAGTCAAATGAGTCATTATTTTCTCCTATTTACTTGTCTTTATGTACCTATTTTAATTAGTAATTTGTGTTTAACTGCCTATCATTTCCTCAATCTCACTGTTTAGGCATTTACTAAAAATTCATAATTTTTAATTAATTCGGATTTTCTGACTTAATTTTATTATTTTTTTCAGGGCGACTTTGTTATTTCATTGAGCTTAGAATTAATTTTTGAAATTGAAGAGAGTTGTCGCGTCACCACTATATCCACGTCGTATTTTTCCTTTTCTTTTATTTCTTTTTTATGTTGGGCCAGACTTGTAAGGGGACTTGGGCCCATTAAGGTTGAAAAAGGTTGGCCTAGCTTATGTAAGGGAGAGAGACTTGTAAGGGGTGGTGGCTGGAAGGCTAATTCGCTTAGGTTATCCTATTGGTTGAGATTGTGGAAAAGGTTTGAGGTTCTGTGCTTAATCATCTCGCCTCTTAACTCTCGTCTATTTCATTTTTTGCCAACTATTTTCACTGGATCGTTCATGCTTAATGACGAGAAATATGATCTGTTGGGTTGGGATGAATGATTTGAGCGGACGCTTGCTTGCATAATTAAACTTACTCTAATTTTCGCTTAGTCAATTAGTTAGGGTTGAAATGAGGGTTGAGCGTCAATACAAATTTCTGCAACCAATGATAACTGGACTGCAATCAAAATCAAGGGAATAATCTATTTTTAATTATTGGTTTAAGTTTCGTAGTTAAATACTATTTTCTTGAATCTGTCTAACCCCCTTTCAGTGTGTTTTCATCATTTGGCAGAGAATTAGATCCTTGGGAGACGACCTAGGAGTCACTTCCTAGTACTACTCATTATTGAGATTATTTGACCGGATACAGCTTCGATTAGTTATCTTCATAGGATACCTGGAATTCCGGGGAACATGTTCTGGAGAATATCGGTTAGGTAGTACCCCTCTGTTTCTTCTTGGCGAAAGTGTGAAAGGCTCTGGTTCTAGTGCTAACTGGTCATTGTTAGTGACTTCATTCATAACAGGAGACAACTCAGTAGAGTGAAGATCACTTACCTCTTGTTGAACATTCTCAGAAGGATTCTCATTGGTTGTGTTGGTCCCTCGTACGTTGACAGAGTCATGCTTGTTGGCTCGATCTACTTGCTCTTTTGGAATAATTTCTTGGCAACTAAGGCTACCTAACCAACTTGGTGGTTCACTAGTTTCTCCCCCTGAACATTAAGTTGACTACTGAAGAAATATTCTGATTCTAAAAAATCACAATCCATAGTCACATATACACAGTGAGTGATTGAGTTGAAACATCGATACCCCTTTTGATGTGTAGCATATCCAACAAAGACATATTTCTCAGTACATGGATCAAATTTGGTTCTGTTAGCTTTGAGAATATGAATGAATACAGAGCACCCAAAAACTCGTGGTGGTAACATTTGGATAGGAGGGATATTAGTCTGAGTAGCTAGGATCTGTAGGGATGTTTTGTGGTTAAGGATCTGGGAGGGTGGCCTGTTCAAAAGATAGGCTGAGGTAGCGACAACTTCGGGCCAAACACGTGTTAGAACCTGTGCATCAAAAATCATGGTCCGAGTCATCTCTAGTAGCTTACGATTTTTCTGTTCTGCTACACCATTCTGTTGGGGTGTGTTTGGACAGGAAGTTTGATGAATTAAGCTATTTTTTCTAAAAAACTCTTGCATTGATTTATTAACAAATTCTCCACCATTATCTGATCTAAGTACTTGGATTTTCTTGTCAAACTGAGTGTGAATCATTTGATAGAATGCATAGAACTTATCGGGTACTTCAGATTTATGTTTTAGAAAATATGCTCACGTCATGCGAGAGAAATCATCCACAAATAACAAAAAAATACTGAAATTGATTATTATGGGAATTAGGAGTTGGGCCCCCCACATCAGAGTGTACTAATGAAAAAGCAGAATTGACTCTATTGTTGTTAAGAAGAAAATTAATTATTATTCTTTGGCCGTATACAAGTTTCACATTTGATTAGCTCAGTGTTATTAGTAAATAAACTAGGAAATAAAATCTTAAGCTAGCCAAATGAAGGATGTCCCAAACGTTTATGCCATAATTAGAGTTGCCTTGCAACCGTTCCGTGAGCAAGCATGGCCTTTTGAGCAACTTCATCAACGTAGTAAAGACCTCCACGTTCAGTACCACGCCTAATGATCTCCTTCATAAGAATGTCCTATAAAAGGCAAAAAGTAGGAAACATGAGAATCACACAATTCAGCTCCTTTGTAACTTGGCTTACTGAAAGTAATTTTGATGATGGTACGGGATCATAGAGAAAAATTTTTTAATTTTAATTTTTTTGAAAAAATAATTGAGTGTCCTCCTTAGACCGCAACTAATTCTCCACTGGCTGTTTCAATATGGGTTTTAACAGGTGTGGAAAGACTGTTAAAATCATGAGGGTCATGGTTCATGGTGTCAGTTTCCATGAACGACTTGCGATTTTGCTTCTTCCTCTCTTCTGGTATCACTATCGCTGCTACTAGTGGTCTGCTGGATGCTCACGGCGGTGACAGCCTTGCGATTTTTTGGTTTAGAATCTTCTGACCATTCAGGATAACCCACGATTTTGAAGCAAGTCTCCTTGGTGTGTTTCTTCATTTCGCAATGAGTACAATGGAGGTGACTTTTGTCTTCCCTGTCTCGCTATGATGGACGCCGTCTGGCGATTTTTGAGCGACTCCATCCATGTCCCTGTCCCAGTGGTCTATTTCTTACGGTTAAGTCGATTCCGACCTCCTCTAATGATGTGTTCCCTTTGCAACTGGTGGTAGGCTTTAGAATTTGGAGTCGGGCCACCTCCCTTCGGACAGTAGCATAGGCAGACTCTATTGAAGGGGTCTTCTCTTGCATTAAAATATCTCTTCTGATGACTTCAAATTTTTCATCTATCCCTGTTAGGAACTGATACAGTCTCTATTATTGTTTAATTTTGTTGAAAGTTGCAATATCATCTGAGCATTTCATAGGGTTCAATTGCTTTCTGTCAATCGCCTTCTATATAGCTTGTAATTTGTTCCAGAATTCTCAAGGGTATCCTGTCCCTGTTTTTGTGTGTTTGTTTTTCAGTGTAAATCATATATTTGCACCGGATTTGTGCCACTTCCATAGGTAGTAGCCAATCCCTCCCATAAACCCTTGGCAATTGGAAACTGGGAAACATTGTTTATCAAACTAGTCTCAATATTCTGAATTATCCAAGTGAAGACAGTTTGGTCTGCCTGTTTCCATTTTTCATATGCTGGTTCTATCTCTTCTGATGCCGGAGGTACACCTCTTAGATGACTCTTCTTTCCTCTGCCACCTATAACTTTCTTCATGAGTGTTGCCAACAATGGATAATTGTCTCTATTTAATTTGAAACCAATTGACAAATTGTCAAGATTGGCTTGTGTTTGATGAATCCCTAGGTCACTACGAAGCATATTTGCAATTTGCAAAGTTAGCTCATCAATAATGGTTGAGGAGTTATTCTGATTTTGATTCATGTTGTTGTCAATTTCATCATTTGAAAATGACATTGTTTGTTTTTTGGTGTTTTTCGGCTGTGAGGGGGTAATGGAACAATGATGTTGGTTTCTTAGTTCCCAGGATCTAACACCACTCTAATACCATCTTACAGTGGTATCGAGGGTTAGGAAATGTTAGACAAGGATATGATAATTATGAACAAAAAATATGATAACACAGAAGAAAGTTATTCTTGAATGTTCTTTTTTTTTTTTTTTTTATAATAGTT
>Ga0209700_100563_pt1 | contig 71203 bp, 23 predicted proteins | sample SiratroredBW_FD_187528 | JGI IMG/M metagenome (GOLD analysis project Ga0209700, IMG submission 187528) | Root nodule microbial communities of legume samples collected from California, USA - Siratro red BW (SPAdes) (version 2) | ecosystem: Host-associated > Plants > Roots > Nodule | place: USA... | reverse complement strand
AAAAAAAAAAAATATATATATATATATATATATATATATATATATATATATATATATATATATATATATATATATATATATATAACAAATTGTTTATGAATTTCAAATTTTTAACTAACTAATAATTAAAAAATAATAATTTTCTAAATTTCGATATTTCTTTAAAAGAATTAATTTCTCGTGAATTTTTATTCAAAATTGGAAGATTTTTTGAGTGAAATGTAAATTTTGTTTGTACTGGCGAAAAACACCCATGTTCTTAATTGTGAATTTATTTGGTTCTTTCGTTGAGCAATTGCCGCAGTCCAATTTATGAAGCGGGCTCGACAGTCCAATCCAATATTGGCACGGGCTGCATGAATTTGGGCTAAAACTTTTAGCCTATAAGGCCAGTTGCTTCCTGCAACGTACAAATTGTAACCTGCACCATATAATGTTTCAAAATATCAAAAATTGTTCGAGGAATTATTACTTTGAAATAAGAGTACAGTGGTTATAAGGGTCTGGATTTAACGTAGGTTTAAATATTAGTAGAAAAGCTAATTGCACACTTTATCTTTTTTTACAGTTTGTTTTTTTCATTTTCATAGGTTAAAGTTTTAGCCACATATTTCTGGTTCGTGATTGCCATTTCCTTTTCGATTTTAATGTTCATATTTTTTTAATAACTTAATTCTGATTCAATTATCATTTTTACATATTATATTTATTTTACTTTTACATCTGTATCACGCAGTACAAAAATACATAGCTTTATTATGCGCAAGAATAGCCAGTAAAATAACCTATTCGAACAATTTAAATTCACATGAATTTTCTTTTTTATATAACAAACTAAATAGTATATACGGATTCAGAATATTAACTTAGATTAAAAAGCTCATAAGTATAACTTGATTTACGAAGTACTCATTCAATTTTTTTTATTTATTCGTTAAATATTTTTAGAAAATTTCTAAGTCTTAACAATTTAAGCATGGAAGAATTTTTTTTTATATTTTTACAATAAACTTAACAATATTTTTCGAAGAATTCAGTTTGATTAAAAATCAACTTTCTTAAAGTATCTTAAAATCTATCTGGAGTGATTTTTATTAATTATAATAAAAACTAATATCTAATTGAATTCTAAAAGTAGGTATAGCTGAGTAATAATTTTATCGATTTAAAGCATAATTAAATATTAAACTAAAATTCAATTATCTTGAATGTGGAAACTAAAATTACTAAAAAATAAAACAAAATTATCGTAAATTAAATGTTTACCGAATAATAAATTAAAATTTAGTTTTTAAATTTTCTAAAGACTTAGTTGGAATTTTAGTCTTGGTAATTGTGCAATTTTACTTTTTATAGATTTCAATTGCACATACTAAGGAGATATAATATTAGCTTAATAATAAAAGTGGAACGGTAGGGAGGAATAGGGTGTAGATTTGAATGCTCTACTTAAAAGAAATAATATATTAATATTAATATTTGTCAATAAAATTTTGCTTAAAATCTGTAAGTTAGGTACTTCAAATGTGTAATTTTGTTCTTTCAATTTTATTTTTGTCAATTAGAATTGTGTATTCCAACTTGTGTGATTAGAGTTTAAGAAACCACACTTTAATATTTGATAAACTCGTTGACACAACTAAAACCACTTTTCAAAATATCCACATACTCTCTCACAAACTATCCAAAATACCAATTTATTTAAAAAATGTCAACTAAAAAATGCATTAAACAAGCGTAAGAGGACTCCTATGAAATTATTGGTGAATTATACAAGCTATTACTATTACCCATTAATCTAATTAAAATATATTGTTATAAAACAATGAAATTATATACAGTTGTAATAATTTTTAAGTAATACCCAAATATTCATAAATAACTAATAATATTTTCAATAAAACTGTGTAAAACTAATCTGTATTATTAGTATTATTAAATTCATATATTTCACAATAATCTCAATTACTAGTTTTAATTAACAGTTATTATATTTTCATCTTTTAAAGCACAGTCTGCAATTTCTTTTTAAAAAAGTCAAATTCATGGGATTAGAAATGCTTAGAAAGAGAAAGTATTTTTTTTTATCAGCAGAGAAAGTAGTTCTAATATACCACAAACATAACATGCACTAGTATCTCTTTTACATTAACATGATAAACACAAGTTCTTATAAAATGAAAATCTCTTATATTCAATGAATATGGGAAGTCAGAAGCAATTATATTATTATTATTACAAAGGTCTACGCCTATAATTACAATATTCCTGAAACTCTAAGAGCTCTTGAAAGGGTAGGTTTAGTCTGTAAGTTTGCTACAATTTTCAATTACACAGCTAAGAAAAAGTTCATTACCAATTTGATTATTGGTTAAGACTTTTTCATTTTTATTATACATATCAAAGTCAACACTCGACATGATGTCGACAATAAAATGGATTGAGATGACAAGTAATACATACATATATATATATATATATATATATATGATAATATAATATCATAATATGAAATGATATTTTCATAAGAACTAATTATATATATGGTTTAAGTAGAATCCACTGGCTATAATTAATTAACCTGCATGTTGTTTAGTTTTGTCAAATCCCAATTTTATTCAAGTTGGCCATGATGAAATGCCGTTTTAATACAAATTGCATGCTAAAAACATGGATTACGGATGTTGCATAAGGGTCTCTTTTTAAAATTCACCTTAATTATTTTATATAATGCAGACAAAAACCATAAATTTGACTTTCTTTAAAAAAATTGACAATTTCAGAAAGGACATCATACACTGTATATGGAAAAAAAACCTAATAATCTAGAAAATAAAGTCCGATTGAAAATTAGGATAAATCAAGTGCTCGTATATATTAATATTTGAAATTAATTATAAAATTAATCATTAACTTTTAACAGAGTTTGAAAGTATGGATTTTAAAATTATCAATTAATAAGATAGTATTATTAATATAAATTTTAAATAAGGTGTTAATTAAGGTGTTAAAAAATATTTTAAATTAAATGTGTTTTCTATAAACAGGTTGTAATTTTGTAAATATATAACAAATAAAAACTATAAAAATGGGCTGCATAATAAAATCTACAAAAGTATAATTTTATCGTGAGAAAATTTCTGTCCCTTCTTTTTCTTTATACTGAATAGTATTTTGAGGTAACCATTCACAATTTGTTTTTTCTTTCTGCAAAGCTTATCAACTTGTTATCCGCTGGACACGTCTAATGTTAATTAAAAGATAATTACAGTTAGAATTAAATAATAAGATTATAATTTGGCACATATATTTGGCATTTCCGTATTTGTTCCGTACAAACTATTAGAAAAGGAAATAACAAAATATCATTGGTAGTTGACTATACGTTGTAGGGTAACGTACTACTTTGCTTCCTTAAATTTATATCCAAAAAGTGTTTTTTAGCCCTGAGTGCAAAATTAGTCTTTCCCATTTTAAGTCAAATCCAAAGAATAATGATAAAAAATATGGTGATATTTTTTTAAATAGTCAGAACCTGTTTACATCATATTGAGATGCAATACAATGAGTTACATAAGGATAGAAACATGTTGCTCAATTTTCAAAATTCTAAAATTTCTTTATTTCCTAAAACTTTTTTATTTTTTATTATTTTAGGTATTTTTTATTTTTAAAAAATTTAATTTATATATTTATATTTGTCAAAAATAAAATTCTAAATTTTTTTAGTATTTCTTATATTAAATAAAAATTTACCAAACATTTACATGTTAGATATTTTCTACTTTCTTATTTAGTTTTTTTTATTCTGTCTTATACTAATGTCATTTGTGTTAGATGTTTATAAAATAAAATTATTGTAATTAGTATTTTTTTGGTATTTCAAGTTTTGGTTTTCAGTTAAAATTAATTAACTTTTTTTGTAAAAAATATTAAAAATTTATGTTAGATCCAATTAAGTTTATTGTAAATTTACGTCAAACAATGTATGATCTGATATAAATTTCTATCGATATTTTATCTGATATAAATTTGCATCTCTCACTTCTATATCATATTTATAATAAACATAAATATTGAATGTAATAATTTTATTTTCAATTTAGGAAATGATTTTCTTTTGTACAACGTTAACCTCTCTTTTAAATTGCAATTTTAATCCTCCTGCTAGGGAATACATTTTAATATAAAATTTGCAATTCAAAATTACTTTATTATTTACAGCTTACACTATCAAAATTAATTTCATCAACCTTTAAATAATAAAAGAATGTTAAGATTATCATAAGAAATTGAACAGTTACGAATATATGTTCTCTTATACTTTATGATATTTCCATGTGTATTTAACGTATTAGAATTTACAAACTTCAAAGTATATTTTGACAATTAAGTATCACTTCAAAGATTATTCATTTGATAAAAAAATTAATGATAATAAGTTATGAATAAGTTATCAAATTTTAATTTCTTAATAAATTTGAGTATTTTTAATTGAGTTTTTATTAAAAAAAAATCTAATAAGCATTTAAAATTTGTATATTTTTTCAATTAAGTATCTACTATTTAATCTTTTTATTCATAATGTAAAGTGGTTGTTATTTTATATCGTCATCTAGCTTATTTGTCTTTACATACTAAAAATGTAAAGTTTTACCGTTAATATAAGATGATATTAGTTTTAATACAAAATCACAAGTTACTTTTTATTGTTTTTTTTTTAAAAAAAACATGTTAGATAACAAATTATATTTTTCAATGACTTTTATTTCATCATAACTTAAAGTAATATAGAGACAATTGCGTCACCACCATTAATATAAGTCACAATGATAATTCATTATTATCCAATATATTTTCAATAAAGATAATAAAAATTAATAATTATTTTATGTTGGTTGAAATATCATTTTATATTAAATACAAAACATCTTATTTCTTAACACATAAATACAGGTAAAGAAAAGAACGAAATAAGATATTATATACTAAATACAAAAATTAAACAGAAAATAAAAAAAAATATAAAAAAATTTGAGGATTTCAATATATAAAACAAATTAATAAGATTATAATTAAAAATACTCAAATATAAGATATAGTGTAAACTTAATTAATTCTTTATTTATTTATTCATCAATGAGTTCATGGCGAGATTCTTTGCCTTTGGATATACCATCAGGCATTTACGCGTTCCATGGTGAATATGCGGCGAAATGGATCACTGAATATTACTTTTCTTTAGAGCTCCACGCCCCTTCGGAATCCACTTGCATCCTTCAACACTCTTACACTATAAAGCCACACCACACTCCTTCCTTCTTCTTCACAACACCATCACTTCAATTCCTTCAATTGTGCTTCATTTTCCACACTTCACAATGGCTGAGATTGAGGGTTCTCCTGGAAGCTCCATGCATGGAGTCACAGGAAGAGAGCAAACATTTGTAGCCTCAGTTGCTTCCCCAATGGTCCCCACCGACACCACAGCAAAGTTTGCTCTCCCTGTGGATTCTGAACACAAGGCCAAGGTTTTCAAACTCTTCTCCCTCGCCAATCCCCACATGAGAACCTTCCACCTTTCTTGGATCTCCTTCTTCACCTGCTTTGTCTCCACCTTCGCAGCAGCCCCTCTTGTCCCCATCATCCGCGACAACCTCAATCTCACAAAAAGCGACATTGGAAACGCCGGCGTTGCTTCTGTGTCGGGAAGCATCTTCTCCAGGCTTGCAATGGGTGCAATTTGCGACCTCTTGGGTCCACGTTATGGCTGCGCCTTCCTCATCATGCTCTCGGCCCCCACCGTCTTCTGCATGTCCTTTGTCAGAGATGCTTCCGGGTATATAGCGGTTCGGTTCTTGATAGGGTTCTCCTTGGCCACGTTTGTGTCGTGCCAGTACTGGATGAGCACCATGTTCAACAGCAAGATCATAGGGCTTGCGAATGGGACCGCGGCGGGGTGGGGCAACATGGGTGGTGGAGCCACTCAGCTCATAATGCCTTTGGTGTATGAACTCATCAGAAGAGCTGGGGCCACTCCCTTCACTGCTTGGAGGATCGCATTCTTTGTTCCGGGTTGGTTGCATGTCATCATGGGGATCCTCGTCCTAACTTTAGGTCAGGACTTGCCTGATGGAAACCTTGGAGCCTTGCAGAAAAAGGGTGATGTGGCTAAAGATAAGTTTTCTAAGGTTAGTGATCCAAAAAGATTCATTTTATTAAGATGGTTATTATAAAAATACTAAATTTATTACATTGTTTGTACTTTTCAATGAAGTAATGAATTTCAACTATTTGTTCAGGTGCTATGGTATGCCATAACAAATTACAGAACATGGATTTTTGCTCTTCTCTATGGGTACTCAATGGGAGTTGAATTGACAACGGACAATGTCATTGCTGAGTATTTCTATGACAGGTAGTTAAGCACAAAGACACTACATTTACATTTACATGAATTAATTTAATTGTTATTCTGCAACAAATTGGTGTTTCAACCTTACATAAGGAATTGATTAATGTAAAACAGATTTAATCTCAAGCTGCACACTGCTGGAATCATTGCTGCTTCATTTGGAATGGCAAACATAGTTGCTAGACCTTTTGGTGGGTATGCTTCTGATGTTGCAGCGAGGGTGTTTGGCATGAGGGGAAGATTGTGGACTCTTTGGATCCTCCAAACCTTAGGAGGGGCTTTCTGTATTTGGCTCGGCCGTGCCAATTCTCTTCCGATTGCTGTCTTGGCTATGATTTTGTTCTCTATAGGAGCTCAAGCTGCATGTGGTGCAACCTTTGGTATCATTCCTTTCATCTCAAGAAGGTCTTTGGGGATCATATCAGGTCTTACTGGTGCAGGTGGAAACTTTGGATCTGGCCTGACCCAATTGGTTTTCTTTTCAACCTCAAAATTCTCCACTTCCACAGGTCTCTCCCTAATGGGGGTGATGATAGTGGCTTGCACTCTTCCTGTGAGTCTTGTTCACTTCCCGCAGTGGGGTAGCATGTTCCTACGCCCCTCAAAAGATGTCAGCAAATCCACGGAAGAATTCTATTACACCTCTGAATGGAATGAAGAGGAGAGACAGAAGGGCTTGCACCAGTCAAGTCTCAAGTTCGCTGAGAATAGCCGATCTGAGAGAGGAAAGCGCGTGGCATCAGCCCCAACACCTCCAAATACAACTCCCACTCATGTCTGAGACTTCATGAAACACAATTACAGAACAGTATTGAAACTTGAAATTCCCGTATAAGTGAAGCTTTTTCTAATAAAAAACAACCTTGTAATTAACATGTTAGACATATAGAATGTTCTGGTTTGCGCCGTGTGGACTTGATTTGGGAGATTGAGGAGTTGCTTAGTTGTGCTAAGTGTTATGCCATTATCAGTATGTCAATGCAGAACTTGATGCAGAGTATTAACATATCAGTTGAATATTCCACAGTTGAAATGGAATCAATCATAACAAGTTGATATTATATATCATATTATGGAACTCAATTATTGTGTAGTTTTTTAGGACAAATTGACCTGTCTCATTTGGTGAAGCATAGAATATGCTACGACATATTTAATAATCTGATAAACCAGCGTGCCAAAATTTATATGAACAAAATAATTTAAAACTCTCTAGATATTCTCTTTACTTGTTTTGTACGGTAAGTAATAATTTTAATATGATCATAATATAGAAATTATTTATAAGTCAGGGGTGACTCATCTAAAGAATGGTGGCCAACTAACACAAGTGTCGTTTGCTGTAAGCTACTTTAAGTACGTCTCATTCAATGTCCAAATATCTGGCGCAAAACACAAATATACGCGTTTGACAACGTTAAAACTTTATATAATTATAATACATAAATTCATATTTCAACTATTAAAATTAAAAATATAACAAAGAAAAAAAAATTAAAGACTGAAAATACATATTTAAGTTAATTTATCGCAAGCTTCTTCCTGCATCTCAGTGTTTCTTTTCCAGCAAACCATATTTTTAAAAATACCAAAATACTTCTCTAGAAATTTATATTTTAGAATTTATAATCAGAAATATAAAAATTAAGAATAAAAAATTATATAATCTGGAATATAATTTTTTATATTCTAGATTGTATAATCTAAAAAATAAAAATAAATTATATTTTAGATTGTATAATTTAAAATACAATTTTTTTTATTTTTTGGATTACATAATTTAAAATAAGAGAAGATAAAAAAAAATAAAAAAAAAAGCTACTTAGAGATAAAAAAATGAAAGGGGTAAAATAATATTTTTACTTCCCCTGTAAAATGCACGAAAAAAAGGTACAAACAAAGTTTAGAGGTGCAGGAAGAATTGTCCTAATGTACGTCTCTTTAATTCACTGATCTAAGCCCAAGTTTGAACTGGCATTATTTGTCCAACATGATCGCCGGCCCAAAGAAAGAAAACGTACACCCCCTAAAGTACGACACGTAACATACAGAAAGATTATTCATCCTACATTTTTTAAAGTAAAAAGTGATTTAATTTAAATATAAATATAAAAATAATTTGGTTTAAGTACGATAATAATAAGTCATTTAAATATAATATCAGCTATGCTTAAATTTAGTTCAATTAAAATCATTTAAATTGGATTGAATGGCTCAATTTTGCTTTATTTTTACTTTTGTTTTGTTAACATTATTTAAAATATTATCTCAGTTCATACAAATTACCCACAGATAGAAAACATAATATTTTGAACACGCAATTCAGCATTCCAACATGAAAAAATATATTATTCTTTTTTATTAAGTCGTTTTTAGTATAAAACACAAGAGTCGTACAATTTTAAAACGAACACAAACAATTTCTAAATTTATTCAAAACTAATAAACTATAAGAATATTATAATAATAAATTTTGATTTAAATAAGGGTTTAATTTTCAATCAGAAAATTTGGTGACTTGATCTTTTAATTGATTTCATTTTTATTTTTGAAATTAGTTTTACGAATTACATTAAATGGATTCGAATTATGAGAAACTACTCAGAAAAGAACTTTCTCAAATAACGTGAGCAAGTAAGCAACACATTAGTTGACAAATTTAATAAAACATGTCTCTACGCAACAATATCTTTAACTGTAGTGGTTGAAAATAATTAAATAGCAATAATACAAAATTCAGCATTAATTCCAGTTAATTATGTTGGATTTACTTTGGTTACGGGAACCATCTGCAAATGGAAAAAGGTGGATGAAGGCATGAACCATTACGCCATAAAGATTGCAATGAATTTGCAAGGTGGTTCACCCAACACAACAGAACAACCTCAAAAAATTACACCCATCTATCCAATCTCCTATATTATTTATTATGTTGCCTTTACAAAGTTTGGGTTGGCATACCTATCACATAATAAGATTTTTTAATTTAATTATGAAATCAATAAAATTAAATGTGCATAAAAAAGTTATTAACGTGAAGAGTAAACTCTTTGAGTAACTTCTTCCAGACACACACGAAGGCATTGATGAAGCAGTGACACTTAGAATTGAAGAAGAAGATGAAAGATGCAGTGCATTTGTTGAATGTTTGGAAGGATATAAGTGTGGTGTATATTCTCTGCCAACTCTCTGTCTATGTTTTTTCATGCAAACCAAACCCTCATGATCCCTCCTAGAGGCATTTATAGAAATAATTTTGTGAAATTTTATTTTATTTTTGTAAGTTTTATTGTGTTAAACTATTTTTATAAATTTCATTTTATTGTAAGAGTTCACGTTCTTATTAATGTTTTATGGATTGTAGTCTGAAATATATAGTTTAAAAAAATACTTTTTTATATATAATTCAATCTAAGTGTTATTTTGTTATGTCATGTAAACATATTTTAATGGAGAATTAAGACTCAAATCTTAATTTTATAATTAAGTAAATTACTCAAGAATAAAAATATTATTAATTTTATTCATTTATCTTCTTTAATACCATGTCTATCAAATCCATTAAATAAACAAAAGGTGGTTGTAAACAAATTTCCTATTGTTTCACCCAAATGTTTTTTTTTTAATATTAAAAGAATAATATAAACGAGTACAAGTACTAGCATAATACATTATGCATAACTAGTGATAAAGAAAGAAAACAAACTAGAAAGATATACACGAAGTAAACATTATTATATATCATAGATATATCCGTACCGTGTGTGAATCATTCCAGCATAATCAGTAATCTATGATTAAGATGTAGATTACTATATTTTACCTTGTTTAATATAAATAAATACAAAATTCTATTTAGCATCTTTCACAGGAGTGACCTATATATAGAATTTGTTTAATTTTGCAAAATTTTTAAAAATAATACGTTATTTAAAGAAATTTTACAATTCATATAAATATTGAAACATTAAAAAATATTATATATTGCTGTCGTGCATTTACATTGAAAATTGAAAACAACGGACCAATTTTTCATTCATAATTGTTTGTTTAGACTTATTACACATATGGTTAAAAATGTATATTATTTGTTAACATTAATTTTTGTTAAAAAAATTGTTAGAAATTTACATTAATTAAATATAAAGTCAATTCATATCAAATAAGTGATTATAATTTTATAAAGTTAAAATAGATCTAAAGTTAAATTCTTAACATGGTATCAGAATATTTAAAGTTTATATATAAACCAAAAAAGAAAAATGTGACTATTTATTAGGAATCATATTATAACAGTCATTACTTTTTATATTTACTTCTAAATGTTAACTATTGTTAAAATATACAACCACAATTATAAATTATTTTTTATCCAAAAATATAGCTTAAAAAAATTAAACTCCGTCTCTTGTTATAAATTAAAAAGCATTACAAAAACAGAGCTTACATCTATTGCATGTATTACAAATGCTTGACTTTTTTTTAGCTTTATACCATATTTACATGGATGTAAATAAGTTAAATATTATGAATAGAGAAACAAAAATATAGAAAAGAAAGAATAATGAAGAACAAGCATCGAAAAATCTTTAAATATATATTATTCCATGGTATTGTGTATATATGTTGATAAGATATTCGAACCTATGTTGTATTCACATGAAAAATTGTGAGACCCAAGACATGTAAAGAGAAGGAAAAACTGCTATATTGCATGCACGTAAAACTTATATAAAAAAACTTTGAGCTCTATATTTATATAAAGCGATATTGGATTCTAAAAAACGAAAAAAAAAATAAAAATAAAAACATAACAACCACCAAGAACCCCTCTTAAGCTATGTCATGAAAGTTAACAACACTAAAGCTTGTGAACAATGTTCTGAAAATCTTTTAGTTCAAATAACTTAGTAAAAATAAACTATTGTTGAGAAGATATGGAAAAAGGATGGAACAGATTCTTTTGAAGATTCTCTTACAGAAATCATACAAAGAATCATCTCTCTTAAGTGCGACTATGGTGCCATCAACAAATTTTAACTTACTTTTTTTTGAAAAAAGTGCTCATGTCATAGGACAGATCCATGAGTGATACTCACCACCGTTGAGGAGAGATTAACAAGTACAATATATACTAGAATTTTTCGGACGAAGATAATAGAAACCTACAGGATTCTGTATATGATCCATGCTACAAAGAAAAATTGGATACTCCAAAACACAAAGAAAAGAAAAATTAAAATAAAAGAATCTAGAAGAAGACAATAAGAATGCTAATTATCAGAAATTTTGTGATAATGTGTGAAAGCAGACCGAGACATAGCTACTCTAACACTATATCGCATGGTGTGATATATACATATTGCTAAACTATTTGAACCCGTGTGGTATTCACATAAAAAAAAAAATTTGAGATGCACAATATGCAAAAAGAAAGAAAAAACTGCTATATTGCATGCATGTAAAATTTGCAGAAAAAACCTATGAACTTTAAGTACATATAAAGCGATATTGGATTGAAAGCATAACAACCACCGATATATATTGTTAAACCTATCAAAAGAATACGTCATCTGTTTGATATTGCGTGTGAAAACTTTTCCCGCAATCCCACCATACCATTTAATGACTATTTTAAATTTTTACGAATTATAATGTTTTCTAGTTGGCGCGTGCTTTTGAGCTTTTTTTCCAGAAAGAAGAAAAATCCATCCTCTAAAATCATGCAAGACGTTTTTTTTTTTCTTTTCACAAAGGAGTGTAAATAAATATGACTTGGTAGAAAAAGGGAAAAAGGAAAAGAAAAAAAAAAAAGTGTAATTAAAAGACGACAAAGATTCGTTGAGGTTATTAGATTCGGAGAGGGAGCGGAAGCAGTGACATGTTTCGCGTGAGGAAAGTAAATTTGGGTTCTGCATTTTTCTGAACCCTTTGTCGCTTTTACGCAATAACGAACCCGTGGGCGTGCCCATTTCATAATAAATATGTAACCTGTAATATACATATATTTTTCAAATTTTTATATCAACTTTTTCTATATTTAATAAATAAGTCTCGCCTATTTTTTCACGGGATGTTTTTCTAACACTAAATTAAAATTTTATTATAAATTATCTAAAGTTTTCTTCAAACATTTAACATATTCAAATTACTTATCAAGTTAAAATAGCTTCGACGTACTCGAGGATTTGTCATTGAAGCACCCTCACGTGGAAACTGATTCTCTTTCATCTATTTAACCGGTTGATAAATTTATTGAGTTTTGGAATTATAAATAAGAAAGTATTTGTGAAGGACATGTACGTATAATATACAGTTCTGTATGGTAGAATCTTAATTCCTTTCCTTTTCAGTTTTGGATAAAGTGGTTAAAGTGCAGGAGCACGACGCAACCATGTATATTATATTTCAAACCAAACATCACCAATTGTTCCCACTGTTTTTAATAGGAAAGTTGGATATTTCATACAGGAGGGTGAGAATCATGGGAAGCTGTGCTTTGATTTTTACACATATATGTTGGCTTGGAATTTTTTTGCTGTTGCTGTTATTCTTCACTCAGAAATCAATTATTTTTCATTGCAAAACTATTGCAAGGAAACTCTAACTTTAATTGAAAAATAACATTAAAGTTATTTATAAAGAACATGATGTTTAGTCTCATTTTCATTTGAGTAATAATTAAATGGAAATTATATTAACGGATGTAAGTGAAAAAACTTTGTTAATATGTAGAAATCATGCACAGTTTTTTCATTTAAAATTGGTGGAATTCATGTATCATTTTTTTTTGTCACTTCATTAAGATGATTTATTCACAAATGGCTTGTGGATAGGAGGCAAACTGCCAGCCCAAAAGAAAATTGTTTTGGCTTATTATATACCAACCAATTTAATGGGAGCTACGACTAACTTGGTTAATCGTCTTCAATTCTTACTGCGACTCATCAACCGCCATGGAAGAAAACGCAAGAAACTTTTAACTGCATTATTATGCAGCCATTAATGTTCTTAAATGCGTTCCCCAATTGCTTGACAAAGCTTCTGTTATTTTACTACTAGAAAAGATTTTAACTTTTTTGTTGATGAAAGGTTGGGTTGGGGAATCATCGTAAATTAATAACAATAGGAAAAAAAAATGGTTTGGTGCAATAACATGAACTCACGAGCTTCCTACACTTGCTGCAAAGACCAAACGTGCACCCACCTCGCCAACTCATCACAGCCCCAAATAATAGCACACCAATGACCTATTCACGTGCCTATTTAAGGCCCTTAGATTCCAACCCTTTGCACCAATTCAAGCATAAAACCTCCTTCACAATCAGAGTGATACAACTTCAAAAACAAATTAAATGTCTACTACAAAGTTTTCCCTCCTTGCCATTTACCTTCTCCTTTCACTAAACTCTCTTGGCACAACCATGGGTGGAAGAATAATTCCCCCTAGTGCCCCAAGCACAGTCACAAGACCACTAGTTTCCTCCGAAGTTGAAAACTACGTGAAGCCGCAGCTGAATCACAAGCAGAAAGCCTTGCAAGGAAGAGAAGTGAAGGGTTGTTTGCCAAAAGGGTCAAGGCATAACTCGGCTCCTAGCAGGTTCGTCAACTACAAGACCCTAGGCTCTGGTGGCTGCTCCAGAATGCATTCTGGGAAGCCTTGAATTCAAGGTTTTTTGGAGTATATTGGGAGAAAATTTTTGTATATGGCTTTTCAAGGTACGTAATGTGGTTGAAACATGAAGATGAGAGGAGAAAATCACTTATGGTTTTCACTTTGCTTTAAGGGTTACAATTTTGAAAGGTGTGCATGGGAAGGTGAAGATGTTATATTTTTACCTTTTCCTGCTCTGATGCATGTATAAATACGTTAGACATTACCCCAAAAACATTGGAGAAAGAATTATGATATTTATTTTGAAATGCTTAGTATAGTAATATGGTTATGGTGGTGATGTAGTTTTGTAGGAATATAAACATCCACGTTTATGTGATGTGTAGTTCAATTTTGTATTATCAGTGGATATATAATGTCCTTTCCATTTGCTGCTACTGGTTCAATTTGATTTAATTTGATTTCCTGCTTCTACTGAATCATCATCTAAGTCACTAAAATCTAAAATCTTTATACCAAAAGGAGTTTAATACACTTAATTTCATTAATTAGATAATTGAATGAAACCCACAAAGTCAAAGTGAAGAATTCAGAGTCTCCAACTGTTTAAGGTTTTTCTCTTTTTCAACAAAAGTAGGTCGTTCTTCTGCACCTCTATGGTTTTTTTCTGCACCCTATAGATAAAAAAAATTAAAAAAATAAACAAATTCTCCTACACCCACCTTTATCATTTTAAAAAAAATTATTGGTGCAAATTTATTTTTTATTTTAGATTATATAATTTAAAATACAAAAATTGTATTTCAAATAGTACAATTTATAATATAAAAATTATTTCAAATTATATAATTTAAATTATAATAAATTTTTGTATTTAGAATAAAATTTTATATTATATTATATTTCGGATAGTGTAGTCTAAAATACAATATAATTCTTGTATTTTTGTTAATGTTTTGCAATAGATATTTCATCCCGTTTACAAATTTGTTCACATTTTGGTTTTAATTTTTTTTATGAGTTGGTGGAATGTAGCAGATAAGACTCTTCTTATAATATAATATAATTAATTTAGTTTTATTTTAATTAAATTTGAAATGAAACCCAATCAAGAAGAGTGAACCTACAAAACAAGAGACTCTTCCTGAAATGCATACTCTTTATTTGTCTTAATTAAATTAATTTAATTTTATTAAATTAGTTTTGTTTTAATTGAATTTGAAATGAAACATAAAGAGAAAGAAGAGAGACGAGTAAAATTAGATTGGAAATTGGAATGAGTAAAGATACACAAAAAAAAAAGACTTTTCATTTCTTTTTTACTTTGTAAAATTGGGTTGGAAAGACAAAAAAAAAAGACTTTTCATTTCTTTTTTACTTTAAGGACATTAATTTTAATTGGGTTGTGATAGGTGATAGCACATATAACAAAGTCATAATTTAATTTAATTGTATTATGTTTTTTTAAAAAGTTAAGTGGACAAGAAAGTGGACGGTTTAATAATGAATAAAGTTACATATTAGTTAAAGACATAATTGTCTTTTAATGGTAAATATGGAGGTACAGGAAGAGGAAGAGGATATGGGAGTGGAAGAAGAATTCCATAAATACACGCTTCCTGCACCCTAATATAGATTTTTTAATTCCATAAATACCCCAATGTAAAAAGCACACCCATCCAATTCATAATGTCAAAAAAAATAAAAAAATCGGATGGCATCCCATCCGGATGTCACTTTTAAAAAATTTAACAATCGGATCAGTATATTATCCGGTTGTCATTTCAAACTAAAATAAGAACCGGATGACATCCCATCTGGGTTTCATTTTAACTTCATCTGTTTCCAAATCTTTGATTAATCTTTCAAACAAGTAATAAGTAAGTAATTTGTAGTGTTTATTAGCAATTAGTAAGTGATATTGCTGATTAGAGTAGTTGATTTGGGGTTTAGGCATTGTCGACGACGAACAGAAGAATTTTCCGATTTGATGTATGAGAACCGGATGGGTTCCATCCGGTTCTTATTTTGATTTGGAAATGAGAACTGGATGGTAGCCCCATCCGGTTGTCATTTCAAAATCAAAATGACAACCGGATGAGTATGTCATCCGGTTGTCATTTCCAAATAAAATGAATTTTTTTTAAATGACAACCGGATGGGGATGTCATCCGGTTGTCATTTTATTTTGAAATGACAACCGGATGGGGGTGCCATCTGATTGTCATTTTATTTTGAAATGACAACCGGATGACATACTCATCCGGTTGTCATTTTTTTTAAAATGTGAACCGGATGGAGGTGTCATCCAATTCTTATTTTTTTGCCCGTATAAACCGGATAGGATCAGTTGTGGAATTAAAATTTTATATTAGGGTGCAGGAAGAATTTGTCCTCGGTCTGTCTTACTCCGTGGATCAGCAAGTGGACAAAAAAGCCCAACAGGTACACAGCAAAGCTGAAAAGGGAAACCAAAAAAGAGTTTTTTGTTGAACACAAATAATTAAAAAGGTTATACCATAATACCATTATCAAGAAAAGCATCTAAATTGAAATAGGTTTGAATATTGTGCTGCCAAAAAAATAGGTTTAAGTTCATAAACAGTTAATTAATCTTATATATAATAAAAGTGGTAATTTTTATTTTAAAAACTAAAAATATAAATTCTACATAAATTTTGTTACGATAAGTGATTATCATCATGTACTGCAATGATAGCTATGTTGTCATAATTTTGCTTAAAATACAAGTTTGTTCCCATAAAAAAGCTTGACGAACAAGGTTAGGAATACTTTGAAAGAAAAAAAATAAAAAATAAACTCTTACAACAAATTATGACTATGATAATGATTAATGAATATTATTAACGTTTCATATGTCATTATCAGTGTCATAGTTTATATTCCCTCCTAAAAAATTTTAAGAAAAAATATTTTTTAAAATTAAAATTAGTTTAGATAAAGACTAAAGAAAATTAAAAATTTGATACGATAGTATTTCAATAAACTACTTTTTACATAAACTAATTCTAACCAAAGAAAAGGTTAATTTCATTTTTTTCTTTTATATTTTCTCTAGTAAATCTTTATAAAAAAGTTTATTCAAAGTGTTGAATCTGCTGATTTTTCAGAATTGTTTTTACGAAAAACAATATAAAAATAATTTAAATTTTTCATGAATTAAAGTCAGCTTATAAATAAATTAAAAAGAATTGGATAAAATACATGAAAATAAATTAGGTAATATATAAATTAATTTGAACTTATGAGAAATACTTTTTCTATAAATATTTATGAAAAAAAATCATCCACTTTATATTTATATTCTTGCCTTTATATATATATATATATATATATATATATATATATATATATATATATATATATATATATATATATATATATATATAATCTTATGCCAAGACTATATTAATTTTTACTCTAGATAAAAAAAATTGTAGTATCTTTCATTTTAAATTTTAATGAAAAAACTTAGCTATATGTAATTACAAGTCTTTTTCCTATTTAGTTCAACAAAATTTTAAGTGAGGAGACAAGCTTCAACTGCTTGCACTGCATATTTTTTGTAAGGTATATCCAAAATGTATAAATAAAAATCTTGTTTTTTTCTCAATACTTTTTGTAAATTATATTTATTTGTAATTGTATATTTTTATATAACAGTTATTAGTGGATGGTAGATCAATGTTAGAACAATGATCCTTCACAATGGTAGTTCAATCTACTAGAATCTGAACTAACGAAATCAATAAAATTGAATTAATTTCACTATATATGTAATATAACCTGATAGAAATATAGACATAGATTTCAACTAATTTATATAAATTTCTTAATAAATTTTATGAAGTCGTGTTTTTTTATGACAACTTAAGAAATTAATACAAATTCCTGCTTTTGAGGACAACTTAAAGTAATATAAAATAAAACAAAAAGCTCAAATGTATTCAAAGACAAAATTGTAATTGAATGTGTGATTTTTAATTTACTTAAAAAAAAAAGACACAAAATGTATGCATAAATGGCTGTTAAATTTTGAATGTTTTATTAATATGTTATTTGATTTTACATTAGTAGTGATCAGATAATAATATCAGATTTAATGATTGTATTTAAAGTATTGTGGATTTGAAATTAGTTGGATCTGTTACAACTTTATTTAAAAAAATGTTTTAATAAATATAAAAAAATGGTGTAAGTAAAATATGTCAACATTAATTCCTAATTAATGTGACACTTCTGGAAATATACAAGTTATTTCCATGAATCTTGTTGTTTGGAAACCACTTCTTTCAATAAATAAATAAATAAAATATTTTAATTGCAATTATAAAAAAAAAATCCTCTACATACATACATGTACAAGTGAAAGGTGGAGATTCTTTTAAAAGAATTTGTAGAATTTAATACCTTGGTAATTACTATTAACATAAATAATTATTTTTTTATTTGGTGAAAAACATTATTGAGAGTAATTTGTATAAGTTTTTTTCTTAGAAATGAAGAGGTAATCTGTTACTTTTACCAAAATGTCTAAAACCACTACTACTTCAAATGATTTAATAAAAGTTAAATATGGTGTTTTTAAAATGTTTTCTTATATTTAATTTGAGACAATTATTTTCTTTCTTCTATGATTTTCTTTTTGTGTTTTAAATTTGTTTAAAAGTCATTTTCCCAAGACTTTGTTTCTTGAAAATATTATTTTTAATAAATAGACCAAATATTCTAATTACAGTTGTTAAGAAATAAAACTATCCTCTAAGTACATACACCTCTAAATTGGAGTTTCTTTTTAGAAGAGTTTGATAGAAATAATATTTTTCATATATGAGAGTGATTTATTCTTTTTAAAGTCGTGAATTCTGATAACTGTGATTAATAGAAATGATTAATCTCTTCTTGATAAAAACTATTGTTGAGAATATTTATAAAGAGTAGAAATAAATAAGTAATGATTTCGTTTTACCAAATTTTTTTAATTCATTAGACTAGGTCAAAGAATCACAATTCGAAATTCTGATCAAACTAATCTATAATATTTTAACTTCAAGAAAAAAGAAAAAAAAAAGACTATTTAGTATGATATTTGTTTATTATAAATAGTCAATTACACCTTTTATTTTTTTAAGGTGCATGGCAGTTATCCATTTCATAAAAAAGTATTTTATAAAAACTAAAGGTACCAACAAGGGGTTTTATATTTTATTTTAGTATTATTATTTGATGAGGCCAAATGACTACAGTTTCAATGAGAATAAAAGTTCCATGTCTGAAAAAAAATAATATTTAATTCCTATACACTTTATAAGTTTTTCTTGAAGGGGTAAACTTCTTTGTATGTAAGTAAAACAAAGTTAAATTATTAAAATTTAGTGAATTACTTGTATAGAGACACTATTTTTGTTTGGAATGCTTTCTCTCGATCATTGTAATTAATGCTTAACTAATTACAACACTGGAAATTTCTCTAATTTATTGCAATTATGTGATTAACTACAATAAAGTTAAAAAAGGTACAATAAATTTACATAAATTTGTAATGGATTCATAATAATGATGTCATTATTATCGGGTTAGTTTGAAAAGGGTCTGAATTCACAGGTGTCACGCATTTATTGGCTGTTAACAAAGTGGTAACCTAGAATTGTCTCGCTGGCACTTGGAAGCCAACATCATTAGACACAACACTTGTCTTCGCGAAAAGGAAAAAGAAACACTAAATATGTGCAAACCACACATAAAAGAAAAGACAATAAGAGGAGAAAAATAGTAAAAAGAAAAATAAAAAATGAAAGAAGATTAAAAAAGAAGTGTGTGAGAAAGAGAATGCGAGACAGTGAGATGCGAAATGCAAAGAAAAGAAAGAAGCAAAGCAAACAATACAAAAAAAAAAAAACCGGGTTCGGCGGGTCAAACCATATTCTTTCTGTCATATAAGCTACGAGGAGTGTTGTAGTTCATTCCTCTTCTTCACTCTCTTTCTCTCTTTCACATTCACTGTCTCAGCACATGCTTTGCTTAGATCCGGGTATGTACAATGTTGTTTCTTCTCTATCTATTTTTTTAAGCAAGTTTGTGCTTGTTGGTCTCCATTAAGGTTGAAGCTTTTGTGGGGTTTTGTTGGTTGGTCGGTTTACCTTAGCAGTAAGTGAGGAGGCTTCCTTATTTTTTCTTACCTTCTTTGGTTTTTTGGGTTTTTGTGCTTAGTGTGTTATGTGAAGTTTGTTTTTTTGCTGTGCTAAATGGTAAATGAATAATGTGAAAAGAAGTGTCTATGTTGGGAGGAGGGGTTGTCTTAAAGGGAAATACAGGGTAAAAGGTTTGATTTTGAGGGTTCTTGTCTCAATTTTCGTGGAAAACAGATGTGGGTTTTGTGTCTATGGAGAGGAGGATTAGGGCATGCTTGCATTCTTTGCATCCCCCAATGGCCTTTTTACTTGCTCTGGTTGTGTCATTTTTTCTGTTAAGATTTTTTTAATCTCATTTTTTCCTATTTCCCCCTACTATTAATCATTATAATTATCCTATTTTTTCCTTTTCTGTTTCCCTATTGCTTCGTTTTGTTTTGCATTATTCATCATTATAGCGAGTTTCTATTCCATGAAAATAGCCAGACACTTTAGTTCATTGCATTATCCAGGCTGTCATTGTGGTGGTGTCTGCTTTTTTGTTCCATATATGAGATTAGACAAGAACTGTGATTTGCCCTCAAATTTTGTCCATTTTTTTGTTCTCGATTTAATTTTTATTTGTGATTTGCAAGGCAATGCAGGTAGACAGTGTTCCGTGTCTGTAGACAATGTTGTGTATGAGAGTTGTGTATTGCTAACAGATTGAATGCACAGTTGAATGAGTATGATATGACACTAAGAGAATTCTGCTGCTTTGTGAATTATGCTTAAAGATTGATGTAAGGTAAAAGTAACTGCAAATTATGGAAGAAATACAGTCTCAATCTGATAATTATAGATCTTCATCGTCATCGGCAAGTAGCCCGGCGAGTAGGGTGCCATCAAGCAACTTCTTCTACCTGCGAAAGCCTGGTTCACTCAGGCAGCCCATCTCTTTTGAGGATTCACCCGAGTGGGATGATACTGATATTGATGTTAGAGTTGAGGAAGGAGGGGACTCTATTAATGTTGCAACAACACCAGCTTCTCCTTCTCTTTCAAAGCTCAACAGTGGTTCCCTGCCATCGCCACGTCTACCGGAGGGAGCCGTAATTCCTCGGAAAATTGCTGGCGCTTCTGTTGCATGGAAAGATTTGACCATTACAATAAAGGGTAAACGGAAGTACTCTGATAAGGTTATTAAGAGTTCAACTGGTTATGCATTGCCTGGGACTATGACTGTGATTATGGGGCCTGCTAAATCAGGGAAATCTACCTTATTGCGAGCCATTGCAGGTCTTGAAGCATGCTTCCTTTGTCCTCCTTTCTGAAGCATTTCATGATTGTACAATGTATTCTGAATTGTCCAAGCTAAAATGGATTTTCTCTTTACTTCAGGAAGATTGAACTCTTCTTCCAGGATGTATGGTGAAGTGTTCGTGAATGGAGCAAAATCACAAATGCCCTACGGGTCTTATGTGAGTTCAGCATCTCATTGACCGTTTAATATTGAATCTGCCTTGTGTTTATAGTAGTCAATCTGATTGAACTTATCTGCCTATCCACCTTACTTTCAGGGTTATGTGGAGAGAGAAACTACTCTTATTGGATCCCTCACTGTACGGGAGTTTCTGTATTATTCAGCCCTTCTTCAGCTTCCTGGTTTCTTTTGTCAGAAAAAAAGTGTGGTAGAGGATGCTATACATGCAATGTCTTTAGGTGATCATGCAAATAAACTTATAGGTGGACATTGCTATATGAAAGGACTTCCTAGCGGGGAAAGAAGGCTTGTTAGCATTGCCAGGGAGCTTGTGATGAGACCGCGTATTTTATTTATAGATGAACCCCTTTATCATTTGGACAGGTGTCTATTTTAATTCCTGTTATTGTAATAATTCTCAGTTGCTTGATTGTGTTCTATATTTTAAAGCCATTTTCATTAACTTTTGCTGTTTGTCAAGTGTCTCGGCACTTTTAATGATGGTTACATTGAAGAGACTAGCAAGCACTGGTTACACTCTCATCTTGACCATATATCAGAGCAGTACAGAAGTATTTGGCCTTTTTGACCGTATATGTCTACTTTCAAATGGAAACACACTCTTCTTTGGAGAAACGCTAGCTTGCTTGCAGGTAATTTCTGTACATTCTCAAATCTTGCACATGTAATTTGATTAATTATGAGTTAGTAATCCTTTTTGTACAAAAATAATATTTAAGGGGCTTTATTTTTAATTTTTATGTTTTTTATAGATACTAATTGATTAATGAAATTTGATCAAATATGAGTTTTGCAAGATTGCAAAATCTTTGTTTTTTTTTTCTTAATCTTTTGTCTTTACATGGAATGCATATATTTTATTGACTTTTATAATTTTATGTTGATGAAGCACTTCTCAAATGCCGGATTTCCTTGCCCAATCATGCAAAGTCCTTCTGATCACTTTCTACGTGCAATTAATACAGATTTTGACAGGATAATCGCAATGTGTAAAAACTGGCAGGTGAGTGTTTCTGGTGAATAGATGATTGATGTGCCCATGGCATTTTGGATGTCTGATATTAGACTTTTTATGATACTTTATTAACATTATCACATCATATAATAGGATGACAATGGGGATTTTTCTTCTGTAAACATGGACACTGCTGTTGCTATACGCACACTTGAAGCAACTTATAAGTCATCAGCGGATGCAGCTGCTGTTGAAACTATGATTCTGAAACTCACTGAGAAGGTACGTTGTAACTGCTGAAACAGAAACATTATACAAGTTAGATCTTCTGTTAATTTGGCTGGGAGCTTCGCCATAGGCCCGTTCCTTTATACATATCATAGTACAAATTGCCAATTTATAGATTTTAACACATTATTTATACTTATAATTTGAACAATCGAGGTTAGCGATGGGTTGAAAGTTTCAGTTGCAATTAGTTACAATAAGCCAATAGATTAACAGAGTGAAAGATTTATAGTTTAGGCAAATATCGTCAGTTTGGAACTAATAGAGAACACTGAGCTTCCATAGAGGGGCATTATTACAACAAATACTTAAGGTCCTGGGAATATGTAATCTCAGGCTTTCTGCATATGGTAACGGATAATTGGAGACTGTGTTTCATAGAAGACCATTTAAAAAGGCTTGTTGTGACAGATGCTTTTGTTGAAGTATGGAACTTGCATTTCTTATGATAGCCTATGTTAGTTTATTGTGAACTGCCAGCATACTTTAAATGTTGTTTCAGTCTTTATTCTGCTCTGCTGCATTTAAAGAGCAGTTGTCGATGTTGAGTTCTGGAGTCATTTTAAAGCTTGCTTGATTTTGCAGGAAGGTCCAGTTCTCAAAAGCAAGGGTAAAGCTAGCAATGCTACTCGGATAGCAGTTTTGACATGGAGATCTTTATTAGTTGTGTCAAGGGAGTGGAAATATTACTGGCTCCATCTTATTCTTTACATGCTTCTCACACTGTGTATTGGCACTGTATTTTCTGGTCTTGGGCATTCTCTGTCTTCTGTTGGGGTGAGGCTTGACTTGACTACGGAATTTTAGTTTTCATTGTGTATCTCTTTTATATCTGCATTTATATATGCCAGAAGTTCTAGACGAAGTTATGATTCATTGGAACTAAATTTTAACATCTCTCAAATTGCAGACAAGAGTTGCGGCAATTTTTGTATTTGTATCATTCTGTTCCCTTCTAAGCATTGCCAGGGTGCCTGCACTAATGAAAGAAATAAAGGTAATTTTGTGCTTGTTTCACTCTACCACAATTTATTAGTTTGCCTTGATGTGCTCAAATTTAATATGCATACAATAATGATGGTATTGTTCTATACAAACATTAACTATACAACATAATGCCTTAATTTGATTGATGATTCTAACTAACTCGTGAGAAGCTTATATATAAAATTACAGGCTTTGGTTAACTTAGTTTTAATAACAATGCAGCAGCACTCACAAAGGTCGTATAATGTCATGGTATAAACCATATAGTAATGTATTTGCATGACTGAGAATATTGTACTGACCAATTGTATTATAGTAAGTTGTGCATTTTCCTAGTAGTACAGCTAATTGCTAGTATTTGTAGTATCTCTTATATGTTTAGTAAATCAAGCACTTCATACTCCCATAACTTCAACTTTAACTAAGTAAAATCAAGGAACACATTGTAAGCAATGCGAACATGTCTGGGATAGCTTATATTCTTGATTTCAGCTACTTTTGTTGGAAAAGAAAAATTACCCTCAAATTTCCCAACAACCTTTTTCTCTTTCAGCTTCATAAAAACTCATTTTGTAGTTTACTATGTAAAAGCTGATTTTTGTGTTGTATCTAAATGATATTAATTATCTTAAAATGCTTTTCAGGAAATTTATTCAAACAAAAACTAATTCTGATTACAAGGATTATTGAAATTATCCAACTTTTGCAGTTATCTCAAAGCACATCCTAAGTAGTAAGAATTGGAACAAATCTTTGAAGTAGAAGAATTAGGTGCTAGTATTTGCGTTGTCCCTTCAGTCTGTTTGGCAGAACTAACTCTTCGCAGTTGACTCCAAAGAGAAAAAGTGAAAAAGACGATACATTTACATGATTATTTTGTTGGTCTACAAGACATGTCTGATTTAATGTTTGAAATATGGATTCTCTACAGTTTCACTCAGTAATTTTTTTTTGCAGATATATTCCTGTGAAGAATCAAACCAACACTCCAGTACATTGGTTTTTTTACTTGCGCAGCTCTTGTCCAGCATTCCGTTTCTTTTTCTCATCTCCATTTCATCAAGTCTAGTCTTCTACTTCCTCGTTGGGCTGGAAGATCAATTTAGCCTTTTAATGTACTTTGTGCTCAATTTTTTCATGACTTTGCTGCTGAATGAAGGAATTATGTTAGTTGTGGCTACTTTATGGCAAGATGTATTTTGGAGTGTCTTGACACTGTTGTGCATTCATGTAAGTTCCATTGTCTTTTATTATGCAAAGCAAAAGTTACATGCTACTCAACTACCAGTCTACTGGTCTATATTTCCACCAAAGGGCATGATTACACAAAAACTTTAGCTGTTTCCTGAACTAGCTACTGATGCAAATGTATGCCATTTCAGGTGGTCATGATGCTTTCAGCAGGCTATTTCAGAATTCGAAATGCTTTGCCTGGACCAGTGTGGATGTATCCAATGTCATATATATCCTTTCACACGTACTCTATTCAGGTAAATACTTTTTGCGATTCAACTTCTAAAACTAGGAGGGTAAACCAGAATATAATAGGTTCAAAAGATCCAATCTTTTTGGCCCATATGGGTATTTATTGAATTACTTATGACTATTTGGTAGGGGCTATTGGAGAACGAGTACTTAGGCACCTCCTTTGCAGTGGGGCAGGTAAGGACCATATCTGGGTTTCAAGCTCTCCAAAGTGTGTACAATATCTCCCCCGACAGTAATTCGAAGTGGAAAAATTTGTTGGTTTTGTTTCTCATGGCAATTGGTTATCGTATATTTGTGTTCATTTTATTATGTTTCTTCGTTGGGAGAAAAATATCCCTGCGTAAATGTTTCAAGTGTAATAGGGATACAACAGATCATACAAGTTGATGGGAACGGAACGATGTTCAGCCATTTACATTGTATAATTCCTTTTGATCGAGTTCTGCTTGTTAACTCTAGTTTTGTGAATTTACCTTTGACTAATGAAGAGAAAATGTAATATTTTCGTAATTTTTGTTTCTTTATTTTTCTCTATTTATCTTCAATACCGAGTAGTCCGACATTACCGTATACGATGTTATTATTGATTTCAGTCACTCTGACAGCGGAGACCACTGATTCAAACATGTTTGTTTTGTTCGATAAATAATTTGGTTTTTGACGTAGCCAATTCGACATGCATAGAAATTTGAGTTGCAGGAGCGAAGCTGATAACGTGATAATGTTTTGTTTTATTATTCATTTGAACTTTTTTAAAAATAGGAATAAAATTCTCAAGTTTAAAGTAATACTATTTGTCTAATTATATGAATGATGATAGGTGGCTAGGTGATTTTGGGCCTCCAAAAGCCCACATGACTGATCGATCCAAAGCCGAATAATCCACAAGCCCAATTCAGAAGAAAGTTGCTGCATATTCTCAATTCGAAGTTCCTAAATGATAATCTAATAATCTATGGGACCAACAGAAAAATTGCAACCTAAGATTTGAAAATTAGAAAGTTGGTTGGTTTAACGGACGATTAATGAATTACGAATATGGATTATAATAGTTGAAACCGCGTAAATTGACCGTGACGATTGCGTTTTGGAGAGAGGAGAAGAGAAAAGGAATAGGAATCAGAATTGGGAATTTTTCTTGTGCGTGGGTTGCGTTGTGTTTCATTCTTCTTCTGTATGCGTGATCTCATTCTCTTCCCGCGTAAAACCCGATTCTGGTGGCGTCCTTCCATGACGACGTCGTTTCTGAACGGCGAGAGGGCGGTGGTGGTGTTCTTCATCGGCATAATCCTCTATTCCCTCCCTCTCTCTCTCCTCTTCCATGGCGCCGCTCTCTCTCTCCTCACCCTCGCCTCCTTCTCCCTCGAAATCTCTTTCGACTCTTCCAATTCCCCTTCTCTTTTCCGCACCAGGTACCGTTCTATCCCTAATTCCTCTCTCTCTCTCTCGCTCTCTCTTCATTCACCGGTTAATTATTCCCTTTCAGGCCAGGTGCTTCTTCTGGAATTTTGCTTGGCGCGGTTTCTCTCCCTTCTCTTCTTCTCTCTAAGTTGGTACAGCTATCGCGGGGACTCTCACTTGATCAACTTCAACTTCAAGGTTTTCATTCTAATTTCTTTATGATCTTGCTCATTTTTGTCACTACTAGGCAGGAGTTGCAATTCGCAATTTCGTGATGTGTAAATTTTAATTTATAGAGATTCAATATCTGACATTGCAATACTGGGCCACCTCTGCCAGCGCCTGTAGCGTCGTTTTGTTCCTCGCCTTCGCACTACGCCGTTCTTCACAGTCCCCTTCACACTGGGGTGCGAGGTTTAGTTTATGCTCAATTTTCCTCGGAGTTCTCATTTCTGTTGCTGCCCTTGCTACCACCTCTCAAATTGGTATGTTACTGTTTGGAGCTTTCGTGAACTTTGACATCAATATTTTTGTTATATTTAATAGAAATATTGATTACTACTTTGAAGTTAGCAACTTGCGTAGGAGAGTAAAATAATTTTAGTTGTTGTCGAGGAAATTAACGGTTAATATTGCATGCACTTGTTAAACAAATGAGAATATTTTTTTTTTTACTTAAGAGTAGCCAGTTCATTATAGATTACGAATGCGCCTTCTGCTTAAACTTTTTACTTTTCAGGGATGCATCCGGCACTAAAGCTGGCCTGGGTCTTTTGTCATGGATTGGCGTCTGTGAAGCTAATTCAGCATTTCCTCAAAACTTTTCCCTCGTGTGCTTCCATTGGTATTGTTATTCTACACTCACGGTCTTATTCACCTTTTCTTCTGGGTGTTTGGGATTCTACTTTTGTCACAACAGAACTAATATGGGATTTATAGCTCCATCGAAAAATGAAGAAGAGAAAGCTAGACTAGCAATTGATCTCTTGGTTAATTGATTCTTTCGTGTGACTATGGAAATATTTTGCCAAATATGATCCATGAAATTGGAAATAATTATTAGAAATAAACAGGTTAATGCAAATGTTAGTCTGATCTTTGCTTCGTTTGTCCTTTGTTCAATAGCTGGGCTCATTTGTCTCCCTTATGTGGGATATGTATAAACGTTTCATTACTGTGACTAGGTGTTCACATCTCAACGAAATTGCATAGTTGATTAGAAAGTGTACATTTAATTTGTCTGCTCTTTTAATAATCATATTTTCCCTTAATACCAGGGGAAGCATTTTTGGTGACTTCGGGTATTGTTCTCTATTTTTCTGACATGTTGTTTCTTACTGCTAAAAAGGTTAGTGCTTCTTAGCGTTATATGTTCCTAGACCACTGTGCATGTATATATGTATGTGCATAATTTATTGATGATTAAATTGTTTGAACAGCTACATGGACTATTGGTCTCATCAGAGTCGGTTACTGCAGAATATGAATCAAGTAGAAGTGAGATAAGCATTATAATTCAGGTATTCTGTTATAAATTATAAATGTATTACTAATAGTATAACACGATCTGTTAAAGTTGTCTATTTTCTTGTAGGGGCTTGTGCTTGGTCTTCTGCTATATCCAATAGCTTTGAAATATTTTCTCCAAATATGGGAGTGGTCTATAAATACATCTTCTGCTGTAGCAAGACGATACCATGAGATTGGGAGAACTGTTATTTTTCTTGCTTCCCTTGGATTTGTCCTGATTGTGATTGTACCGTCATGGATGCAGTTCGTGCAGGGGTTTCATGTACATCCTTTTTTCTGGTATCACTTCAATATCTGATACAAGTGGATTATTTTGTTAGCTTAGCTGCCTGTTACTGATGTTTATAGATGTCATCTGATATAACGTGGAAGTGATAGTAATAGGACTCTTGGAAAGTAGTTTTATAAATGCTACAAATTGAGAATGATTAGGATATAGTTAATGTCACGCTGGCAGCTCTGGTGCATACTTATATGTAGGTGATAAGTAAATGTAAGCTGCTAATTCCGCCAGAAACTGTGGAATGATGAATATTGTCATATTATTTGGTTCCAATGCATCCACACTCTGTTAAGTACACACATTTCCACCTTTTATCTACTACGTTTTTTATATGAAAGTATGTTAAAAATCAGATTGCAATTCTCTGAAAATACGGTTTGCTGTAAAAGTAGCCTAAATTTTATGCTTCGTATATCATATCCACATCAGATTGTTTAGAGAAAAGTTAATGATAGAAGAAACTGAATCTAACTGAACTAGATTTAAAGTTCCAGACGGTTTAAAAGTAGAAGCTTATGCAGGCTTGTTAAAATTCAATTATGACTTTGATGGTAGTTTCATGTTCAAATTATTTTGTATGAAACAACTGATCTTCACTTTTTTATAATACCAGTTACTTTGTTAGAGTACTCTATTTTCACTTTTGAAACATGTCATTGCAGGGTGATTTCCTTTGTTTTCTCGGAGCCATCCAAAAGACTGTCTATGTGTATTTATTGGATGTGTATAATTTGTGTTTCTGTTTTGCGATTCTATAACATCTCCAAGAACAGTAAGATTGAGAGGATTCTTTTGAGGAAATACTACCATTTGATGGCTGTCTTGATGTTTTTGCCCGCGCTTGTCTTCCAGGTGATTTGGGACTAGAAAAAAAAGGGATTTTTCACTTAGTATCCATTCCATTTTCTTTGTAAACTTCACTTGAAAGTACTGGGAAAATGTATTACTACAAACACTCCCCAGACTTTTTGCCTTTTTTCAAATAGTCACCCATAACCTTCAAATCTGGACGAAAGGCCTTTCTCTCTGAAGCTTGTAATAGATCCTTCCATATCTTACACAAAAGCTGTTCATTATGACTTTTTCTTATTGATTAATACATATGATGGTCTTTAATTTGTCCATAGTATTTAAAAAAGAATCCCCATTTTAGTCTTTTTTTAAATTATTACAGTTTTTGTTTTTAGCATGTCATAAATAGATAAAAAGGAGTCACTTTTCTATATCTTTCATTAAATAATATGGACAAATTAGAGATTGTAGTAAGTATTAGAAGACAAAAGGATCTGTTAGTAAGTTTTAGAACGCTCAAGAGCCTCTCACCTTATGTTAAGTTTAAGGTGACTCCCTCAAAATAAGTGCAGGTGGTATCAATGTATTTTCTCACTTGAAATATCTATTATTCTCACATTTATCATACAGGTCCTCCTCTTTTTCTTCTTCCAAGGCTTTTCTTAAATAATTCTCTTACATGTAATATTAGTGTAGTTTTCATTTTACAGTTGAGAATATGACTGCAAATAATTAATCCTACAATGTAATTAAAAAAGTTTATATATTTTTATCATTACACCTGCATTATGGGGCCACCACTAGTTTGGGTATATATATTTTGTCTTGGTCATTGGTACTACTGTTTTTGATGAGTTCATTGGTACTAATGTTTGTCTGTTCTATTTCTTTCAGCCAAAATTTCTTGATCTAGCTTTTGGTGCGGCTTTGGCAATTTTCCTAATGTTAGAAATTATTCGAGTAAGTAACTTGATATGCACACAACTTAGCACATGGAGTTGAAATTTAATATTTTGAAAAGAATGATGTGTGTTCATTGTTTATTGTTGATAATGTGAATAATGGAGTAAAAAACTGAATTCAAATACTTCAAATTTGAAAACTACTATGAAAGAGCACCACTGTTTAAGTAGTAGCTTTTATGTGGCAAAGGGTTTATTCTGGTGGGTCCTGTGAGAGGTATGAGCAGTAATCCTTGTTTTCATGACAGAAAAGAAAGGGTGAAATATGTAGTTACTAATTAGGAGACATTCTGCAAGAACAAATTTTCCAAAAAATGTTGTGAACACTTGAGCTTGGAGCTCCGGATTTCATGAAAACTTACTGCACATTTTTATATTATGATTAATCAATGTGATTATTTGAAGTCAAGAATAAGATTGTGTCATGTTGGCAAAGAATTGCAACAATTGGAGGCTGTGGTACATATAGCACGTATTATTTCTTGCTCTGTTCTGACTTATGGCAATATTATGTAGTTCATAGTTAGAATATAGGAAAGTATCGTATCATATCTCAGGATTAGTTATCATATTTCCTTGTCTTATCATGATTTATTTATCTAATTAGTTAGGATTATGAGTTGATATAAATAAGTATTAGTGTTCTAAGTTTTTGTGATCATGTCAACATATAAATTTTGTATTTCCTTCTCTCTTTCTCTTTCATCCTCCAGACCTGAAACCTGTAATTTTGACCACGTATCATCAGAGCAACTCCATTCTCCATGATTTATCCCATGAATGTCTCCCAAAAAAATGAAGTTCTAGTTTATATCAAAACTTTTTCCTTTGAGGTAGTTGTCTCTCAAGTGCCATATCCTCTTTTCAGCAGCCCTTTGTTTCACAGTCAATATAGCTATCGTTTTGCATCTTCTCTGACCAGCTTCTATCACCTGCTTATGATTAGTGTTGAATAAGTAAAAGTTAGTACTCTAGTTTTTATGAATATATCAATGCATTCTAATATATTTAAGTTAATATCAATTTGTTGCATTCTCTTTTATCTTCCTTTATACCTAAAATCGTTTAATTTCAACAATGGTTGAAGGAAAAATTTTAAATGTCTGAAATTTGAAAGCTGATCCCTTTGCTTCTTAGTGTCTTTGTTTTCTCAAGTGTTTCAAGGCAGTGTGATTGGTATAAAACTTTTATTTAGATAGATAGAAATAGAAATTTCTTGGTTGCTTTTATATTAACAGTGTTTGACCTAGGTATGGAGAATATGGCCTTTGGGACAACCAATAAATCAATTTATGAATGCATTCACTGATCACCGTGACTCTGATCTTCTCATTGTCAGGTATCATCCCCTTTTTCATCGTAACTCAAACTGTAGAGGATACTGTTTATGATGCGCAAGAGCTACATTTAATTTCGTTTTCAAGATTATATCTTCTGTTCTTTGTGCAGCCATTTCTCACTCTTACTAGGATGTGCGCTTCCTATTTGGATGTCTACTGGGTACAATGACCGACCTCTAGCGCCTTTTGCTGGAATATTAAGTCTGGGAATTGGAGACACGATGGTAAGTTTGAACTTCTGAGTCTTTTGCAAGTAACCATCACGAACTTCCAAATTAAAATGTTCTAGAAAGGTGAATTGTTTTTTCCATTAAGGGGAAAAGTTGAATTTGTATCACAGTGCATATGGTCAAATGTGGTACATACATGCAATTTTTTTGGACCACTCGACAATGTTTCAAGTAACCATAAACGCATGAACCTGAATCAGTCTGGAAATTGATTCTGTTAGTCTACTGATAAATTTATGGACAAGGAAGTTACTCACATTTTCAGGAGTCGTGATGATTTTTCATAAATGACTAATTATGAATACTTGAAAACTAATTGTATAAAAAGCTTTTCAGCTGTCTGAGGGTTGATGATTGTGTGGATACCTTTTTATGTGATGGAAGACTGAGAAAAGCATTACAAAATATGTTTTCTTCCTATACATTTTATTTACAGAAACACAAAAAGGGTGTTATTCTTAGTGGTTAATTTTCTCTGTAGTTTGTTGGTTATTTTAATCTCTCATATGTATTAAATTTATACTCAATTTTGAATCTCAAAGAGTCACATCACATCTTTTTTATTGTAATGCCACATGTCTTCCTTATATTATAATCATTTTTGTCCTTTTTATAAGAAACAAATGGAAATGTTAAAAGCACTGTCATTTGTTTCCTGTAAAAAGGATTAGAGGTAGCAACACATTTTCTCAGCTTTGATAAAAGTTTAAATTGATTTCTCTGTAAGAAAATAAGTTTATGCATAAACTAATTTGTAGAAGTTCTCCCATAGTTTTTTCAAAATTCTCCAAATTTTTTTTGTTACATTATGCGTAAGTTAATTTTAACTTATGGAGTCTTTTTTGGAGAAACTCATTTAAAAATACTTTTACTAGTTTATAATCGATTCTCTGATTTGTTTAGGCATCAATGGTTGGTCACAAGTATGGTGTTTTGAGATGGAGTAAAACTGGAAGTAAGTATCTTCGTTGTTAATTATTTTTATCAGTCTTCCATAACGAGATGTGAATGTGTAGCTTTCTCACTTGACAGAGAAAACAGTTGAAGGTACTGCAGCTGGTATAACTTCTGTACTAGCTGCTTGCTCTTTGCTCCTTCCACTCTTAGCATCAACTGGATATATTCTCACTCAGGTGACTCTCTCTCTCTCTCTCTCTCACTGATATTTTGGGGGCAGGTTGGGTTTGGTTAAGTTTGGATATGTAAGTAAACTCCTTAGGAGTAAAGTTCCTTTAACTGTTATATAAAAAACTCGATTTGCTAAACATATTTTTTCCTTGATAACATATGAGGTATCTCAGTTAGGTACTGCCGGTCTATGTCACTGAGTTAGATGAGGTACCACATCATTCTTATTTCACATGGCCCTTGTACTTATAAGCCCCAAAAGTCTACTTAGTACGTTTTGTTACCACTGGTTGACAATTTCTTGCATCAATTAGTTAGGAACCTAGTGGCCGAGCATTATTCACGCATATAATCCAACTGCTGTATGTGGAGGTTAGGTCGGAAATCGGGTACCACGTATAGAATGCCTTAAGGGAGTACTTGCTCTCCTTGCCTAACCCTATTTTCTCACTCCGGACAACAACCCCACATATAAAGGGAGGGAAAGTAATCGAAACCTAACGCTATACTAGAGGCCCCCATTTAATACGGAAAATGTAGACGAAATTGTTATTTATCGGGCAGAAAATGAAATGAATAAAACTAAGTACTTTTCTAGAATAATATTTTAGTTATTTTGGACTATTGAGTTTATCTCTGACGTATTTTTTTTACTAACTTTTTGCAGCATTGGTTCTCTCTTCTTCTAGCTGTGACTGTAAGTGGTTTGTTAGAGGCCTACACAGCACAACTCGACAACGCATTTATACCACTTTTTTTCTATAGTCTTCTCTGTTTGTAGGCATGAGCAACGGCCGGGTTCTGCACATATATGTTGTGTCCGGGCACATTGTTTTGGCGGAGGTCAGATAACTATCAACCAATGTAATTGTACTTGATAGTTTAGGGTTGTGGATACATAGTTAGGATTGTATCTCTCAACAGAAGGAATAGGTATACGTGTTCATTTAAAGGGTTTATGCCCAACACACAACAAAATGTATGCAGGATAATTGCAGATAAAAAGAAATGTATGCAGGAGGCACTTCCACATTTTTGATAAAATCATTGGGAGTTTCCACGTCGAGAGGAGTTATTGAATGTTCATACATGTTCTAATAAATAAAATCTTAAGACTACTCTAACATATCAGACCTTACTTTTTACGGTCATGTTGCACGCTCGGCTTGATCCACGCACATGCCTTTCATTTACAAGAGTAACAGAAGGAAACTGTTGAAGCTCTAAATTGTGGCATGACGCCGCTCCCTGTCTACTTTATTCATTTTTTATTCTTACTTTTTGTAAGTATTTTTAGAGAAAAAAAATTTAAACATGTTCCTAGTACGTTATACCTCTGATCTCCTTGCGATGATAATAAATTGTTTTGTTGTATAATCCACTTTACAAAAATACCATAAATATGTTGCGTTTTTCTTGTGATCGATATACACTTATCATTACCATTACACATTTGTTCTAAATACTTTGACTGATTTGTTACTGGTGTAAGGATATATGATTGTGATGTCGAAGTAAAAATCAAATGTAATTATTGCAAAATTATAGAATTCATTTGTGACATCATTTTTTTACTACATCTATCATAGAAATACACTACACAATCATTTACGTGTAAATATTAAATTTTATTTTTCTACATTTGAAATTACATTATAAATATCAATTACAATAAACGACACAAATTAAATCATACAAAATAATAAACTAAATTGGATAATTTTTAACATCAGATTGAAAACTATAATTAACATTAAAATCAAGGATTTTTTTTACCAATTGTAATCAATGCTACATATATTAAGAATTTGTTTTACTTAAGGAAGTTTTATATGTATCATGTAATTAAACTTTTACACCGTTGAACTCTAAACGACTAACATGCAGATTATTAATTACTCTTTACATACTACTACGAATAGTGAAGAATACAAATTCATAAATTAAAAAAAATATTGTTCTACTACACATGATTGAAAAATGTAGATTGTTACAAAATATAATCTAAATTTATTTGAAGGGGTACATATATAATTAGAACTAATTGATCATTCATTATTATTCCTATAAAATAATTTGGCTGATGACGGTGGTTAAAACTTAAACCTAAACACCATTTTAAGATTTTAGATCTTGTTTCAACATTTTGAACTTATCTTTTAAAATAAACATATCACTTCCATGTCTAAAAATTCTTTCACTGTTTCCTTAAAACCTACTTTTGTCATATATTTAAAGTTCTAAAGAGTTGTGAGCCCAATCTACGAATAAGTTCTTCCAGATAATTGCACAAAGGTCTCACATTGTTCTATTCATCACTTATATATTACAATCTAACCATATATCTAATCACTCATACGAAACTAACATTCTATCTAGCCTAACTAAAATTCACTCATACGAAACTATCATTCTATCTAGCCTACTTTTAGTTGTTATGTTTGTTTTATACTATATATATTTTCTCCTAATCTTTGATAAGTCAAGTAATTCTGGATTTTTTTTATGAAGGAATTGAATTCTTACGTGTCTCTCTTATAGTTATCATCTTGGCTATGTCCTTTCGTTTATCTAGTACTCCTAATTAAATTAAAATCTCATGTACTATATATTATTTCCATCTTCCCTTCTTATCCTAATTAGATTTTTCCACACTTTCCTCTTTTCGTGCACAAGGTGCATATACGTTTACTATTATTATCTTGTGTTTATTCTACCCCATTTCCCCTCTAAAGCTAGAATCCCCTTACGTATGTTCCAATTTTCGAAATTGAATTGGCTTTTGCTCCAAATACGTAGTATGCTTCTAGCTACATTCTCTACTTCTATATGTGCCTACTCTATGATATTATTTCCTAAATGATATTTTCTTTTCCCAAATAGCAATGCATTTCTCTTCATTTATTACTAGTGTTTTTGTTTCTTAAATGTTTATCATATGCACCCCCTCCTTTAATATAAGCTTTCTAAGATATCTCCATTTAAATATCCCTTTAAAGCTTATGATCCTAATATATGTCAATATCTCTTTTCCTTTCTTCCATTTCCTTCCGTTTTTTAAAGATGATTTCTTCGTCTCTTAAATGTGTGATTCCTATTTATTTACCTAAGTTCCACAATCTAAGAGCTTCTATTGGTCTATTCCTTATTCCGAATATTCTATTACAATTTATTATGGCTTCGTCAGAAACTTAGAAATCTCGAACAACTAACCTTAACACCTCTGTTTCGTCTTCAATCAAAACCTGATATATTGTGCCATTGATTCTCATCTTTTTCGTAGTTTTCACATAGATCTTATCATTAGACACCAATTTTCATTTGCTTTATCAATTGATGCCAAGGTACACCCACTACCGCTTTCTCAAAACACTCACATCCCATAGGAACACCAAAATCTCTCTGCGCCTACCCATATAATTTTATTCACTATGATCACGTTCTTAGACCAATGGGTGATTAATTCAAAATTTCAAATACACTTAGAAAGCCATTTACAATGCTTCTCTATTGCATTACAATTACTGTGCAGTCATAGCTTCTTTCAAGCCACATTTTTTCCTCTTAGTTCCTACATTGCCTGTATTATCCAAGAAAGCTTAAGCCTATGTTCTGTCATTCATCACCTTTCCTATAATTTACTTCACTTCTCATTTCTAGTTTAAAAACACAACATAAATATTTTGTCATCTCCATGTTAAATATTTTCCAATTTTTAACATTAATATTTGTCAAGCATATATAGGAGATAACGAGGAATATTAATATGTAAAAACACATCTTTAAAGGTTTTTACTTTTCAAATTGCTACAATGGCGAGTCGCTTTCTCCTAATAAATAAGAAATCATAGAAAATAGTTGCGAAAGTGACATGACTTTTACCATAGCAACTACTGTCGAAAAGGTTACATAATCTAATTTTTGAGAGAGAAAATAAATCATTTCATAGAAAGAAAGCAAATACATAAGATTGATGAAACTATAATTTTTTCTTAAGAATTATTTTTTATACATAGTAAATCAAGTGGTTATCTTCAAGTAAATTTTAGTGTAGGAGAATACTTTGTATAAAGAAATTAAAGTCATTAGTATCGAGAGAAAATTTAAAAGAAAATGATTTCAACCGTGAAAATTCTTTATAACACGATAACAGATCAGATATTAATAAATTATATTTTTTAAATGAAAATTTTTCCATAAACTGTACAGATAAAAAAAATTAACACACGCAATCATATAAGAAAGTTTGATTAGCTTTTAAAATTCATATATATATATTATTCATAAAATAATATCAATAGTCAAAAACAACTTAAAAGTAAAATTAGTAAAGATTCGTTAAGATATTTGAAAAGTTTTTGAATAGATTATAGTTATATATTATCGTTTTTCATAACGTTTAAAAAAGAAAATGATTTTATTAATTTAAAAAAAAAATAGAGTTGGTGATAAAACTATCTTGAGTTCAGATAAAGGTTATCAGGGAAATAATAGATTGGCATGGAGTTATTTTGATGGAACAGTGAAGAACGTGAATAACATGATATAGCCAGCTAAATCCATTGACGTGTAGCAATGCAATAAAATATCTGTGACACAGCTATAGTTGTGTTGATCCAATCCTAGTTAATGGTTGTTTCACCATAGATAGCATCAAAGCATTCAGAAGCTCACTTATTTTGATGAGTGGTGTTTGAAGATGAGTGAGGGAGACTCTTTAGGTCTGAATTGGAACGTAGTAGGGTAGAGAAGTACGTGAATGTGGGCATGCAACGTATTAAACAAACCAAAATATATCAATGTCTGTGTCTGGGGCATGTCCACGCCATAACATGCATGCATCGCAATCTCCATAATTATTGTCATATTCATAATTTTAACTTTTATATGACACAAACACTAATTAACTCATCTTATTTAACTAAAGTGGTGTACTTTTATGTTTTTAAAGACTAATAATGTATTAAAAGTTGAGAAAAATATGAACATCTAAGTTATCCGTTTTAGTAATCCTACGAGAATATTTGGAATTTTTTTTTGGGAACGATTTTTTTAATGTTTGTGAAGGATCAAGATTGTATTCTAAGCATTTATTGAGAGAAGGATGACTCACTTAGTGCAAAATCTATCTACAAGCCATTTATAAGAGTGAGAGAAGTTAGTCCACTTTCAAATGAATGATTTATTTGTTCAGAATACTCTAACACTTTAAACTTACAACCTTTTTCTTGTAAGTAACAATTTTATAGTAAAACGATTTTATTAAAATTATAATTAATATATATTCCATTGCAATTATAAACATATTTTAGTGAAAATATATTTTTTAACTAATATATTTATTGATTTACAAATCTTACAATGAAGAGATATGGATGTGAATGTTTAGATATAAAAGATATAAAATTGTAATATTAATTTATTAGTCAAATAGAAGTGGATTAAACTTCATAATCTTTGGAAGAAATATTAGAATCTAAATATAGCGATTGAAAATATGTGAAATATAAACAATATGACTCTGGGTGGTAGTGGGATGTGAATAATCTATATCAAATAAGATCACAAATAAGTTTGTTTGACAAACATATATCCTAAAAAGTGGGATCGAGTAAAAATATTAAATTTTGAATAAATAGATGGTTGAAAACAATACATTATATCAAATATACCCTAGACTCTATAGTAACTTAATGAACAAAAAGACTTTCATTATTGACATGAACAAATGAAAAAAAATCTCAAATGTATATAATTCAAACAACATACAAGATATTATAAGAAAATATAAAGCATCATTCAAATATTTCTTTAAGAATTTGTGGAAATCAAATCATTTTGCTCTTCATTTGATATGGAGAATAGTGTTGAATAGGATAACAAACAAGAAATAATTTAAGTCATAATTCTTACTAGGAATAATTTGTGTGTTATGAGTGACCAATACAACAACCAATTATTTTTTCTTTACATATATCATTGTCTTATAAATATAGAACTTATATAGCAAATAAATAAGAATGAGTTTTGTATTATAATCAAACTATTTATAATTTTTAATATTGTGAATAAATGTGGTAAAGGTATTTGGCAACAACCAAATGACATCATATTTAGAAATAAGAAGGTAGATGTATTTCTTGACTGCACAAGCTTGAAATTGAATCATAAAAATAATTCAGAGAACTAACTTCTCTTACTCGTATTTTTGTCCTAAATCTTACACATTTTACCTTTTCAAGAATAATGTATTTCTATGAGGATGAATACAAGAGTATATATACAAACTTTAAATGTAAAATCACATATGTTACATATTATCTATCAGTTAGTTAAAGAGGTTTTATATTTGACTCAATTAGGATGTTAGGAGCTTGTAGCCCTTTTGTTAGCATAAGGTAAATACAATTAAAGTTAAGGGAAAGTAAAGTCTCTTCTAATCTTAAGCTTGTATATAAAGATAGTATAAGATTCAACATCTTCATTATTTTCCTATAGCCTAAAAATCTTAGTTGTTTAGTGCAGTATAAATGCTTCTTGAAGATTTATAGTTTTGTATTAGTTTGCAAACGAGATTTGCAAGGGTTTATTTGATACTTGAATTATAAGTGTCTTGAATCATCACCCTCTAATAAGGTTCTACCAATAAAATAATTTTGATTGATTTCCTATAGGATTCACGTGTGTTTTTATTAGCTGTTGAAGTTAATTTATAGAGGAGGAACCTTGCCCTACAAGTTTGTTTGAATATTTACAGGTAATTTGTGTTATTCCATTTAGGAACCACAGCAAGATTATTCCTAGTTGCTGTGCTCTGCTCAGTGCTTCAGTCATCATAGATACAAGCTTAATTATATCATAGAAGATTACAATGGAGAGCTTTTGAAACTTGAAGAGAAATTCAAGGTAAGGGTGATTTTGGGTTTCAGAATTAATAAAATAATTCCCAACAAATATGAATCAAACTAGCACAACTGAAATAATTTTTGAGTTTTTTTTGACACAAATATATGTGTTCACTATTAAATCTTTTAGTGGTTATTAGAGGTTAGCAGGGATACACGCTAAGTTTAAATAAGGAAAGTTTTTAATATCGACATGGTATTTATTTTCGGTCATTGGAGTAGGACATGGTACATCTTCCTTCTTCTTTATAAATATACTAAGACTATGGACACGGGTTAGAATACCCTTATGTTATACGTATTTTTTCTTCTTGATAAAAAAATCAAATTCCTATAACAATGTGTTACTTATAGAGAGTATATTGTTTTTAAATGATAAAAGGGCATATTCTTTTTAACATATTATATAAAAATAATCAACATTCTATTTGTTAGAACAAAAAAAAGCAAAGAAAAGAAGAGCGTGAAGGAGAAATGTACAAACTTCTATTTTTTGGTACGCGAGAAATACAAGTAAAAAAGGTAAAAATAAATAATTATATTGTCTAGTTTAATTGACTTTTAAATTTAATTTTTTTTCTCTTATTTCTCTTAATTTTAAAAATAATTTTTTTATTCTATTATTTTATTTTTCTTCTCTTCTTATGATGTCATGTTTTTTTATACTAGTATACAGTCTTAATATAAATAAGAGAGTTAGGTAATCATAACATATATTTAGACGAACTTTTTTTATATACACCCTGATAAAAAATATAAAATTAGTTTTTCCATAAATTAAAATTGGTTTAAACATAAATAAATTTACAAAAACTTTTCTATATAATTTTAATAATTTTTAAATTTTTTTTGTATAAGTTCGTTTTAATATATAAAAAATATTTTTTTATTTACTTTTACTTTTTTTTTCTGTATAGGTTTACGGACAAACTCTTCCAAATATATACATATTCAAATCTGATAAATTTAAAGATTGAAAATGGTAATATTTTAGTGGTTTTATGAATAATTAATTGGTCCTAACCTTAATATTTGTTGGTAATATGTTCTTACACATTCTAGCCATAATAATAATGAGGAGTGTATCTACAGCCACAAGATTTCAAATTGTACCATTCAACTTCTGCATTTTTTATCCACGAATCAAAATTTTGCCCTCTACCATACGACAATAGTTTTATAAATAAATAAAATTTAAATATAACTCAACATTACAAATTAACTTTTGTATTTATATATATATATATATATATTATAATTTTATCATATTTTTAATTAATATAATATTTTTAATAACATATATTTTATTTTTTCTTTAAAAAACTATGATTAGTTTTTTCAAACACAACATTTAGATCACCAAATATTCAAAATATATTAAAATTTGAAGCTTATATAAAAAAAATCACTAATATATTCCATTATGATTTTAATATCTTAATTTTCATAATTAATTAATTAATTAGCACCTTCATCTACCAAATATGATTAATTAAATATGTAAATAAGGTTAATTTTGTTTACATGTGTTTAATTATCATTAAACATTTCAATAACTTTATAACATTATTAGCCACTAGTGAGATAAAGTTAATCGTTATTAGACATTTCAACAATTTCATCTCATTGCTAATCACATATCAATATCAAATCACATTCATGTACTATTAATTATTTGGGAAATAAAATTAATCATATATATATATATATACAATTAATAATTTATAACATTATTAATCATTTATGAATTATTAATCATTTATGATACCAGATTAATCATTTTATAGTATATATATATTCAGTAGTTGTGGCATCATTAAGTATTTGTAAAACAAAATTAGCTAAACATTTTAATAAGGTGGTATCTTATATATAAGTTAATCACATTCAATTTTAGTCATTTGTAAAATAAAATTAATCATATTTACATATAATTAGTCATGTTATTAGGAAGACAATGGATCTACAAATTCTATATATACAATGATCTTTTTCTTACCTTAAAATATATTTAAAGTTAAACAATTTGTAGCCAAAAGATTTAAAATTGTACCTATATCAGTATCAGACTTTTAAAAATCGTACCCCGTGCGATTCTTTTTTATGGTCCGCAAATATCGCAGTACCAAAATTTTGCCCTCCTTCTACATTTTTAGTGTACCACCAACGAGACAAATAAGTAATAGTATACACAAATTTTTAGTTATTATGATTTTATTTATTTATAGATGGCTGTAACTATGAGTTAGAATTACTAATATTTATTTTAATCATTGTTATTTTTTTTTTCATCTCTTGAATAGTGTAAATTATCATTTTTGTATTATTAGAAGTGAAGATGAGTCATGAATCACAGCTGGATGAAGGTCTTCTGATTTGGCAAAACAGTTCCTTAAGAATGAATATGGATGAAAAGGTTTGTGTGATTTCTCTGGAAGCTTCCTAGTCATTGCTTCACACATTCCATGCACATATATGCCCTATAGAAATAAAAACTCTCATTTTATGGATGGAGTTAAATTCTCAGTACAAAAACAGAACTACAATTGTAACATGAGCACATGGAATTCGTACGTTAATGGATCACATATGACCACAAGCATCTGAGGAAGAAGAAGGTCAGTCAAAATAGGGCAGATGAAGAGAATCAATTGCAACTCAGCTCAATCATTCTCGCATGCCCAGCATTCACAGATAGATACACAGCAGCCTTATTAAAAGACAAATATCTAAGAACTGTCCTTTGGAAAATTGCCAAGCTAATAAAGATAAAAAAAGATATAGAAGAAGATACTACTCTTCAAGGTTCTGCATAAGATTACGATAAAACTTAATGCTTTCACTCTAAGAAAAAGTGAATATAGCTTTCAAAATTTATCAAAATTTAATGTCTCTCAACATGCAACATTATATAAGTTAACTATTATAATTTTTTAAATAATATATAATACATAAAATTATTATAATTTTAACGTTATATTATGAAAATTATATAAATAAATTTCATCGTATAAAAAATATTTAAATTGACTTAGCCGATCTAATAATATTAAATATATTTTATTCAATAAATTATTGTCAATTTTATACATATTATTTCATTATTATTTTTAAGCATTTTTAAGTGTTATAATATTGGATTATCACTTTCAACTTTTATAAAAGGGATATTAGTTAGTTGGTTAAGTGTATACTATTATATTTTAATTTCTTAAAAATTAATGCAAAATTTATGATCGGTCCTTGAAGTTAACATAATATATCTTATATTGTTTTATGTTAGTGCTATTTAAAATATACTAATTTATAGTATTATGAATCAATATGCTTTTATAATATGAATAAGAGCAATAATTTATTTTTTAATATAAATGTTACATTTAATTTTTTTTTCAATTATAATTTTACATTCTTATAAATCTCTTTATATTTATTTCTTTTATCAATATTTATGTCCTTTGTCCATGTTCATCTTCTTTGTTTATATTTATTTTTTCATTCACCTCCATATTTTGTATCCATACTCATCTTTTTTAACGTCCTTCAAGGATAATCATCTATCTCTCTCAGGTACACTTGTCTCCTTTATCTGTACTTTTTTTCTCATTTCTTTCATTTATATCATTTTTTATTCATATTTATTTTCTTTATCAATTATAATTTTTCTACTTTTTTATTAAAAGAAATTAATGATATTACATTAATCAAACGACACAAATTAAATTAATATTAAAAATATATTTTATTTAAAGTCCACTTAGTAGATATTATTTTTTAATAAATAGTTAAACTCTTATAACTTTTAAAAAGAGGAAAATTTGGTAACAATTAATTACTAAAAGTAAATCTTTATATTATTGGATACGTACGGTTTTTAACTAAATAAAACTTAAAAAAAGAATCATTAAACTTGCTGACTTATTTTATCAAATTAGTTTGACCTATTGCATTAGATCATTGACTCTAACTGCAGTGTTGTCTATTTTCTTATCCAATTGTATGTAGCGGAAGGTTTTGCATTTTAAAGATGATGATAACTGATAAGGAATTGTCACCGAAAAAGCCCTAGTGAACGTGGTCGTCGTGGTTGCTAAAAGAAATAAGTGACATTATTTTCACAATCCCTCAAATGTTTATGATTAAAAATAGAAAGATACTTTATAACCGTTAAGAAACAGAGGGAAAAGTTAAAAGTAGGCAAAAAATAGAAAGGGTTAGCATTATCACAGAGAGTCATAGTAATAGAATTATGGAGAGAACATGGTTAATAATTACGTAGTTGGAATCCGACACGACCAGCGAAAAGGGACGTTGCATGGTATGAAAAGTCCTGCAACACTGCAACCACATGCGCTGTCTCCCCTTCACCAATTTAACACTCTTCACATTTTTTCAATCTTCTTCTTCAGCTACCATCCAAATAACCTTATCTACACTTTCATTACACCTATAAATAACCCTCACACCTGCTTCAAACACTCCAACAAGTGATCAACAAAACCACCACCAACACAACACGCTTTATTGCAAGTTATCATCACACTTGTGTCTACATGGCGAAGCTCAGTGTAAGAAGCAGCAAGAGAAGTGTAAGTGGCATTGTGAAGTTCAAATTCGTGGAGAAGCTCCAGAAGAGACTCTTACCAGGGAGAAGCAAAGAAGGGTCGGTTTCAAACTCAACGTACGTGCCAGAGGACGTGAAGGAAGGACACTTCGCTGTGATTGCTGAGGGTGGAGAGGAACAGAAGAGGTTCGTGCTGCCACTGAGTTGTTTATCCAACCCTACTTTTTTGAAGCTTTTGGAGCAAGCAGAAGAAGAGTATGGATTTGATCATGAAGGTGCAGTGACCATTCCTTGCAGGCCTAGTGAGCTTGAGAGGATACTCGCTCAGCAGTGGCATCATGAAGGAACTCAAACTTCTGGTCTAAGAAAAACTTACAGAAAATCCATGGTATTTTAACCAAACTATATATATTATTTAAAAAATAAATAATGATGTATATTGTGCTGGAATATTTAGTAAACTTTCGTTCCTGCACCTGTGGTCAAATTCATTTGACTGTCTAATTAATTCTTCCACCAAGAGCTAATAAAAAGTTCCGGCTCCAGTTACTCGCATAATGATCCTTTGTTTTTATCTTCAGTTTTTAGATTAATTTAACTTCTGTTTTAAGGAGAAACACCTATCTTGTTACTGGTTTATTTCACTCACCACCTTATGCAGATACTAGTATCATTTAGTTTGTCTTCATTGATCCTATCTTTACGAACCGTACAGTAATCAATGTATATGGTGCACGGTTTAATGTATAACGTTTTCTATTTTTTACAAAATTACGTGTTGCATCGTGTTATTAACGTAGGTTTACAATATTTATAGTAACAATTTTATTTTTGTTAAAATAAGATTTATATCTAGAACCAGACAATTCTAGCTGTGCATATTTGAATTAAATCTGGAAAGAGTACTGAAACATTTTTGTTTTAAAAGCAATAGTCTTTTCATTTATGTATTAGAACATGTATTGTAATATTTGTGTAACTCTAAACTAAAACATAACAGTATTTGTTTGTAAAACGTACGAGTCCCTCGAACATAAATGGACACTGGTACAAAACGATACAGTGTGTATTTGTTTAGGCACACAAACGTGACTAAGTCAAATTCTTAAAATTGGCGTTCAGAGGGTTTTGAAAAGGAAAACAAAACACTGTCACCAGTATTAATTACTGCGATATTTTGTCCTTCAAACGTGTGAACTTCCAACCTAGAGTTGCGTGTGTTCATTACTTTGTTCACGGCCAAATAAACGCACCATAATAATAATATGATTATTAAAACAGTAACTAGAATTCAAAACAAGACGTGACGTCTGAAATTTGTAAATTATAAACAAAACATGTTATGATAATCTGAAACTGCTTTGCAAACTATAAACAAAACATGTTATGATAAAATGCTGGGTTTTTTGATGAAATATCTTGAACTTGTCTCTGCTCCCACCAGCTAAGATGCACTTTTTGGTCTGTCTATTCCCACCGAGTCAAAAGGTGTTATGATAATTACGGACATCCTTACTCGTAATGAAATTATGGCTGTGACCAATGATTCTGCTGCTTGTCGACTGACTTTAATGCTATGCTATGCAATGCAAGTTTTTTGGCATTTATATTCATGTATAAAGTTGCAATTTGGGAGGGTACCAGCTGTCAATGTACTATGAATAATGCAAAATACACACACTAATACTCAGCTTTGTGCATCGCCATAACACACTCACACTACTACTCAAGTTCGGCCAGGGCATGAAAAATAATTATCATGAATGAAGACACACCCATGTTTATTTCGTCTCTTCTACGTACCTAAGAGAGATACTTCATACAAAATTTAATTGCTTAGTTAACAGATTTATTCTTAATCCTTTCCTATTGACTAATCACCCGTGATTAGAGGAATAATAGTCTCTACCATCCAAATCCGTTTTCACAACTTATAAGAACTAAACTAGGTTTGGACAAATTTTCTTTTAATTGAAATTAGTTTCTTTAAAAAAGTTTAAACTGAGGTATAAACTAATTTTTTAAAATAATTAATTTTTTTCTCAGCAACAGGTATATAGTAGAAGTGGCACAGGGATGCCAAACCCTTAACAACATCGCACAAGGGGTGCCAAGAGCCCTAATTATTTTTTTTTTTAACTTATACATAAATTAATTTTAAGTATAATTTATGACAAACTCATTTAACCTTCTTTTAATTTTTTAAATCTTTGTAAAAAAATTTCATCGAAAACGTGTCATAATTATTGAGATATGAATGGTAAGCAAATGTCAAGTAATTGTATGACGGAGTAGCAAAGTTAAAATACAAATACAAAAGAGAAGTATGAAAGTGTTTTGGTTAAATAACATGTAAGTACAAAAGTCCACAAACATAATTATTTAAGATGTTATATTAAATATGATAACAAATTCATTTGCCCCGTTAAACCATAACTCAAATATAAAGATGTTTTCGTCTTTGGATTCTGAATAATAGTCGAATTATGAAGTTGGTTTTGAAGATGAAGAAGAAGAAGGGTTATGTTATGGTCGACAACATGAAGAGGTTAATTGATACCGTGTAAAGTTATCCAAGTTAAAAATGTGTTTTTGACGGAACACGAGTCAGATTATGCTAAGTCATATCATAGTTATGAACTCTTTTAGGACTTGTCATCATCAGGATAGTGGGGGATGTTTGTAATGTTGTGGTGTATGGGACGTTTAGTCTAATCAGAAAAGCTTCAGTATTTTGAGTACATCTTGTACACAAATATATATAATATTATTTTTTCATATAAACAAAAATGTATTCAATGTGATGTACAAAGGTCATACCATTGTAAGTATACATTTGACCATTTGACTTGTTTCATAAAACGTGTTCCATGCTTATCTGTCAAGCAGTGGTTGGCAAGTAACACAAATCTATAACTGGTACTTTATCAGGTTGGTTAAAATTTATCATAGATTAAAATTGGAAGAGAGTATTACAAAATAAAAGGTAAGTTTTTAGGAAAAAAATGAGGGCTCTGGTGATTTTCTTGTTTCCGAACCATAATTGTATAGTTCAATATGAGAAACCAAATATGAGGGCTTAGGTATTTTTTTCATGTTCTAGAATCAAATTTACAGAATCAAATTTACAGAGGGAGATGTAAAATTAATAAATTAGTCTACATAATTAACCTTAACTGGGAGACACAAACTTTCTTGAGCAATGATATTTGACAACTTACAGTCATTTATCAATTAAATAAATTATTATTTTATTATAATATAATATTTTATTATAAAAAATAGTTTTAGTATAGTTGTATTTTATAAATATATTATTGAACTTTCTTTATATGAAGGACATCTGCAGTTGGAGAGTATATACAATGCCCATGGCCCAATTTTATGGAATTAGATTAAGGAAGAATTTAGAAGGGATTAAACAACTTATTTACGCTTTTAAGTAATGACTTTATAGAATATTCATAAGTTATTCAACCAAATTTGTAAACATATTTCTAAACAAAGCTTATGAATACGGTTTTATGCAATAATTAATGAGTTTACTAGTGGCACATGAAACACGTTTTTGCTTGCTATGGAATTGGGAGGTGAAGAATTATGAGGAAGTAGGGGGTAACTAGTGGCATTAATGATGAATATCATACACTCAGGATACAACATATCATTCATAACATAAGCCGCGCACTATCAGATTCGGATAGAAATATGTATTACGTCTACCGTCGCCTGTTATATATCATGCTAGTCAGCAACCATGATTTCTAACCTTCTCAAGCCTCAGGTTGTAATATAAACATGCAATTAGACAAAAGTGACATCAATTTTCTTCAGTTAGATAAACCAGACTTTGATCTTAAGTGCTCCTTAAAATCCATAATGTCACCTTCCCATCTGGTCACAGCTTGATCAGCGCAGACCCATATCTCGTGGGCCACTTGATTTATGAGCCTAAAATCATGACTAACAAGCACCATGCCACCGTCCCATTCATTCAATGCCTCAGCCAATGAGTCAATTGTTTCAATATCTAAATGGTTGGTTGGCTCATCCAGAAGTAGTAAGTGCGGCTGTCTATAAGCTAACCATGCGAATATCACGCGGCTCCTCTGCCCGTCAGATAAATTCTTCATCGGCATCACCTGCGCTTTACCCGACAGTCCAAATTTACCAATAGCTGCTCTCATCCTCTCCTCCTCATTTCCAGGGTACTCTTTTATCATAAACTGGAGAGCAGATAATTCTAAGTCTAACTTTTCAGCCAAGTGCTGGTGAAACTGTGCAATTCGAAGGTGATTGTGGCGTCGAACCATGCCGTCTATAGGTACCAGATCGCCAGTCATTAGCTTCAGTAACGTACTCTTCCCGGCTCCATTGGGTCCAACCAGAGCAATTCTGGAGTCTAAATCAACTCCAAAGTCAAGGTTCTTGTAGATCAGATTATCAGGAGTGTAACCAAATGTCACCTCAACAAATTGGAGGACGGGGGGAGGAAGTTTTCCCACATCAACAAAGCGGAATACCAAAATTTTGTCTCTTACCACCTTCTCTGTGAGTCCACCCCGCTCCATTTTTGCAAGAGTTTTCTCTTTACTCTGGGCTTGGCGTGCAAGTTTTGCTGATCCATGACCAAATCGAGCTATATATTCTTTCATAGAGGCAATTTGCTCCTGCTCCCATTTGTACTGCTTCATCTGGTTCTCTTCAAGCTCAGCACGTGTCTGAACATATTGATCATAATTACCAGTATAGAGCTTCAGCTTCTTGTTTTGCATGTGGATGATATTTGTGCAGACACCATTAAGGAAATCCTGGGAGTGTGAAACCACAACCAGAATGCGGTCAAACTTCTTCAAATTCTCTTCTAGCCACACACAAGCCTCCAAATCTGCAAATGTATTTTTAAAAAACTATGAATCGGCAATTATTCCAGGACCAGAGGTGAAACATACTGACAGATGTAACTAAAAAAGAAAAGCAAAAACATCTCGTATAAAAACAAATAAATTGAATTTAAATTGAGAGTACAACAAAAATAGCATCAATGATGGATGTGGCTAAGATTGTACTGTATCAGTTGCATTAGCAGAAATACAACCACCATAAAATAAAATGACAACGCAGAGCAAAGGCTCGACAATGTCTCAAGTAAAATACAATACGAATTTAGAAAGATCTATGAAATTTGGTTGACATGTAAGAGTAAAAACAAATGGATCTGGCATTCACAAAATCAACCATGTGGAAAGCATCTAGCGATATATTATCCTACCCTGAAAAAATCATGCTACGGCAATCCATTTTTCGTACTCTAAAGCAGGCACCAAAGAAAAATTGCTCTGAAAACTATACTCAGAGGCCTACCCCCGGGTAAACCAGGAGGATTCAACAAATTCAGGACTACTATTTGATGGACATAAATTATAAAATAGATAAAGAATCTGCAGGGCCTTCCACTTAAAATCACAAATGAGTCAGCAGAGAAATTCATCACACCAGTCACGTGAAATTCAATACATAAAACATGGCAAGTAATATGAGTAATAAGCCACCAAAAAACCTTTTTATCTAGGAAGGAGGAATGATACCGAGATGATTGGTTGGTTCATCAAGTAAAAGAATGGTTGGGTTCATAAACAGAGCACGAGCTAAAGCTATCCTCATTCTCCAGCCACCAGAAAAATCACGGGTCTTCTTTGCCTGCATCTGCTTGTTGAAACCAAGACCAAATAAAATTTCAGCAGCACGCTTTTCTGCTGTTGATGCATCTAAGGCTTCCAATCGTTCATAAATACGTTCAAGAGTTTCACCACCCCCATCATCCTGGACCCAAAACCAACTAAGTGAGCCAGTGATCCAGATGCATAAAATGTGGAGCAAAACAGATTCTATACTACTAAACATACCTGAGCTGCCAAAACTTCAGCTTCTTTCTCCAATTTCAACCTTTCTTCATCACAGCTTATGACGGCCTCCAATGCAGACATGTCAGAGGCTTCAATTTCTCTGGTAAGGTGATAAATATCCATGTGATCTGGAATAGGTAGCTCTCGACAACCTATTGCAGTAAGAAGGGTAGATTTTCCACAACCATTTAATCCAAGCAAACCATAACGTCTGAAAGGAATATACGGTAACCATAATCACTGAAAAATATTAGTTATGAATTACAGCATCCAAACAAAAAGCAGAACAAAACAGTAAGGATGACAAACCTTCCATAATTTAGCTCCAATTCAGAATCAACTATCAAATCATGTCCATGGAAAGTAACTGAGAGAGATTCTATCTGTAATTACAGCATATATACGTCAATCAATAATGATCATTGTAAGACACAAATATTTTTAGTACATAAGATTAGTGTATTAACCTACAAGAATTCGTTATTGGAGAGTATTTTGTTACAATAATGAATGAGAACCAAGTTTTTTACCAATGCTATAAACCCAATTGTTTAGGTAGGCACTCATGCAAGCTAAAATAAGCCAAAAGACCCACTAAACTGGGAATGTCTACCACATTTTAAAGAACTTAACTATTGCAGGTATTGAAAACATGTACTAATAATTAAAGTTTTGCACAGATTATTCTCTGTCACTTTTTTATTTCCAGGGAAGAATGGAGTATATGCATACAAAAAAAAGGTAGAATATTTTTGTTAGAGATTCGAACATCATCTAAATCATCTAAAGATATGACGAAATGACCAAATTACAATATATGACGAAAAGACCAAATTACCATATATAAGCTGGTCAAACTCACCTTACAAAATATCCAGTTTTGTAGAATTGAATTAGGTTTAGACCACTTTCTAAGATGTTATCAAAGTTCATCCCAAGGAGACTTGTGGTGTAGGGTTGAGTTAGGCATAAACCCACTTTCTAAGAATTTTCAATTAAAAATATTATGGAAATTTTTCTTAAAAACCAAAGGGAAACATTGAGCAAGAAACAATTAATGACTGGGACTCTAGAATCTAAACTCTGGTGATGTGATATAAACTATGTCATCCATAACAGCATAACTGCAGACAAATATTATCAATATATTACAGGGAGCAAAATGTTTGGCACCAAGGTATTTAGGTAGCTTAGGGCATCAAGGTAACTACGCAAGTACTTTGGGAGCAATGAAATGTATTTGTATCCTCTAATAAGAAAACAGGAAATAAACTATTCAATTATTTAGAAACCAGTTTCTTTGTTCTAGACCAAACCTCTTCAACATTTTACCGTTTCGGCGAGGGTTACATAAACTAAATTAACGCTTTTCCTAAACAGTCAAAAGAAAGACGTTACAAGCATTCTAAACTCACCCTCAATCACCAGAACCGAAACACCAAATAGACAAACTCAAACTAAACATTACAACACTAACCAACACAGTTAAAAATAAAACAGAGTATCCCACGTGTACTCACCCTAATATCCCTGGAAAGAGGATGAGAGCAGAGGACGCCGGTGCAGGTTCGATCGGAAATCTGAAGCTCCCCAATTCCGTAGGCGAGCTTGTCGGCCGGCTTCTCAGAGGACGACGTTTTGGAAGAAGCAGCTGCCGCTTTGCCACCTCTCTTGGCCGCCGCCGCCGCCTTCTTCTGTGCGGCTTTCTTCTTGCTTGCGTCAGAGACCATCTTCAATATCTAATCTCTGAATAGCAACAATCAAGTAGGAACTCCGAAAGAGAAAGAAAAAACAAAACAAAATATAAATAGCTGAATATGAAAGCGAAAATCAGAGGGAGGAAATGCAAACCTTTGGTGAAAGTGTGAGAAGACGATAGATCAAGAGTGATTGATGGTGCCGTGAAAGTGTAAAATTCCGATGAAGCGAAGGCTTAGGGCTCAGAGCTTCGGGTGCATCGGAAGGAGTAGGAGGTGAGGTTTGGTACATATAGAAGTGTGCGCTTCCACGTGTCCCCTCCGGAAGGACTTGCCTTAACCCTTTTGCTTGCAAATACTATTATAAATTCAATAGAATGTTGTAGAAAAAGGTAGTCCATGAATTTTGGACCTGAAAATATCTTAGTAACTTTTTTTTTTTTTCATTATTATATCTTCAACTATTTATATTCAACTCTTTCTGATGTCAACTATCCAAGATCATTTTCCTACCATTACACGGACAATTTTTTGCGTCAATAAAATAACTTTTGAGTGGAACACAAATTATACACATCACAATAATTTGAATATGTCTTTAGTTTCCCAAATTTGGGATAGTTTAACTTTTTATCTCATTAATATGGTTAGAAGTTAGATTTGATGTCACTACACGTATTTCCTCTATTTGATATAGAACATCACGTAATTTCTCACAAAGATTATTTTGACAATATCCCAATTGGAAACTTTTTGTGGTGGAGGTGTCAAAGATTTGGTGTAATTTCGTGAAGACATGAAGAAGAAATTCTGCATAACTTCTGCGCATGTACTAGTACAGAGACACTACGTGGATGCAAAAGAAAAAACAACCAAAGAAAGAAAGACATGTGATGGAGAGAGAAAATGATATTTTATTCACTTTAAAAAGCATAAAAATTCTCTATGAGAGTACAAAGTCCTTTAAGTCATATTTTGACATTTTTGATCTTTCATACTCTTTAATACTAATATATAATATTATTTTATTAATATATAATATTTTATCAATAAAAATAGTGTCAAACAGTGTAAATAATAGTATTAAAGTAGCATTTTCCTAAATAGACAATAGACAATAGAAAAAACAGAAGAACTAGAGGAAACTAAAAACTGAAAAAAGCAAAGGCACAAAGTGCGCTACAACCTTAGGCCATGTATGTTCATCAAACCTAACTTGATATGAAGAGATTATTGCTAGTTCTAGAGGCTTAGGAAATATATGTGCAGCTTATTTAGAAGAAGGTAGGAAGTAATTGGAACAACTTTGCCTCGTGTTTTACTTAAACAATAGGACACATGAGGGAGAAAGAAAAAAAATATTATATTCACTCTAGAAGCAAAATACTGATGAATCAAAACAAACAAAAATACAAAACATATTAAACAAATAATAGAAAAACAAACTTTTAGTTACATTGAGAATGTATTAATGCTTTCTCTTCACAATAAAATTTTGTTTTGGTATTTCTATGCAACTAGTTTGGTGAATGATATCAACATTATTATATAAATCCTTATAAGAAAACTCACTTCATTATTAGATCTTAAGATCTTATTTTAGTTCTAAACTGATCATGTATTAGGTTAAACTGGATATAGCATGGTTAGTTTCAGTTTTACTTCTCATAAAGAAAAATCTAAGAATAAAGATTATGATCATCTACAACAATTAAGAAAAATATATAATAGATAAAATAGCAAAATCAGTATATGATGAATTTAATATTAGATGAACTTAGAGTTTCTGTTCTCATGAATTTAATATTTGATAAGAGTCATGTAAATTTTCTGTTCTAGTATTTACAGGAAATATAAACGTTCATGTAGCTTAACTAAACCAATCATTTTCAGTAAAAGTGTGTCTTAAATATGACATTGCTTAGACGAGAAAATCAAAATGCAATTAAGAGATTTAACAACAGGATGAACAAAAACAAGATTGAATATGGACTCCGGTATGTAAGGAACATCATATAAGAAAAATTGATATGATATTTGAATTGTTTTCGCATGTTTAGCATAGCATGAGAATTGTTTGACAATTTTATAGTTATAAGTCTTATTTCATAAAAACTTGTAAAATGAGATTTAGAGTGACTAACATGATTTGTTACTCTTCTGTCCAAAATCTGAGAACCTTGAATGTACTTACCATTCTTGGTCTTCTAAAAGGAAAACTCACTAGTGAAGTTTTCCAATTTATGAGTAGACTTAACTTTTGATTCTTGAATGATCTTCAAGATTAAATTTAAATTGAGCATTCTATGGCTAAGAGTTTCTTTATCAATATTGTTAGTTTTATCATTGGCAGTGTAGTTCATATAGAGTAACAACATTTATTAAAAAAAAAAACTAGATTTACCTATTGTCAAAATTCGTAGGTAATGACTAAAATCAGTGGGTAATCAGACATTACCCACGGATTACCGACGAATCAAAATCCGTAGGTAAATTTCCCACAAACTGTTATCGATGGGTAATTTTTCCACATAATTTATATGGGTATAAGTTTATATTACCCACTAATATTGATCCGTGGGTAACATCATAATTTTTTTATTATTTATAATTAAAATTTATGATTATCAAGATTTTTTTTATATCTTTCTAATTGTCTCATTATTTATTATCATTTTTATTTTTATTTATTAATGATATATTATTTTTCTACTTATCTCATTATTTATTATTATTATTGATATTATTATTCTTATTATTTAGGATTATTGTTAATGTTATTACAAATATTAATAAAATTGCTACCCAAAACCTTTGAATGTCGAATAATTATGTTTCTTTGGGTTTCCAGTATTTATCAGTTAAAATTATGTTCCCTCTTAATTTCCTTTCTTGTTGTAAAATAAGAAAAAATACACAATTAACATTGGATAGAGATCCATGAGTAAGATTTTCAGACCTTTCAAAAAATACATAACTTATTCGGAATCCTCGTGCTTAATCATGTTTCTCATCAAACACTAACTACATTTACCATACAAATATATTTTGGAGTTGGTCTTAATGAATCACCTTTTTCTCATAAGATCTTCAAATTTGTAAAGAATTGAATTATGCTAATTTCTCATTACTTGATTGAATGGTTTTCTTGCAAAAGATCAAAAATCCTAGAATAATCTTTCTTATAAAACATTTCTTTCAAATCTTTCTAAAGTTTCACTGCATTTTCTTTATGTACGGTGTTTTGCACTATTTTCTCGTTAATAGCTTGAGTGATCCATGATATCATTATAACATTACATTTTTCCCATGTTTTATAAAAAGATGTTTCTTGTTTGGTATAACAGAGAATTTGTCTACAAACTTTAGTTTTATAGTCATGCTCCACATGTGATAATTCGTACCATTAAGTTGTATGTTTATCAAAATCAGAGAATTTGTGTAGTACCATTGAGTTGTATGTTTATCAAAATCATACCAACTACCGGATGAAGATAATAGAGGCTAAAAAGGATTATGAGAATTATCTATGTTGTAGGCATCCATCAAACTCTCCATAAAAAAAAGCAAGACAACAAATAAGAAAAATAAACAAAAAATTAAGAAAAAAAGAAAGTAAAGGCACAACAGAAGCAAAACAAAGTCTGAATCCGCTCTAATATCGTATTGAAAATTTTCTATGATGAATGCATGAAAGGTCTGACGTAATTTCACAAAGGCATAAAGTAGAAATTCTAGATAACTAATGTATGAATGCATGAAGAAAAGCTACGTGCATGCAAAAGAGAAGAAAAAAAAAAAATCAAAGACATGTGAAGGAGAAAGAAAAAAAATATTACATTCACTCTAGAAGCAAAAAAATTGATGTATCAAAAAAAAAATACAAAGCATATTAAACAGACAACAAAAAAACTAAAAGGAACTAAACACTGAAAAAAACAAGAGATACAAAAGGCGCAACAACCCTTAATTACAAGTATAGAATGTAAAATATTCTTCCATTCGCAGTTTTTCTTCATTGGGAAAAAGTGGATAAAGAAAAATTCTAATGAAACCGCTCAAAATGAATAGGACTATGGAAAAAGAATTCATGAATTATATCAATAGGAATATGTACCGAGTTTGATTCTCAAAGATTTTCAAAATACTTAGACAAAGATAGTGCTTCTCTTAAACTAAGAAACAACACAAAATAAATAGGTTCTTCTGCTACAACGCTTACGACGACAAGACGAATCAGGTAAGCTACATTGACAGGTGCCATAAATGTTGGTGACAAAAACAATATGGTCGTCCTCAACATTTAGACAAAGGAAAATGGTGTACTTAAAGTCCAATAATAACAATAAAGTCTACATAGGTTGAACAACAAAAGAGTCTATCAATCCCAAAATTCTCTCTATGCTATCCACACCTAGCTCAGAAAAAGGATTATCTTAAGTAAAATTATCTTCACATAATGTGACAAGCATGGGGATTTTCATCACTGAACATTTCTGATGCAGGATAATATTGACCCATGTAGTTGTATTGACCATAACCATAACCATGACCGTAACCACAACCATGACCACATGCAGGTACCATATGATTCTCATTGTTTTGCTCAGCTTTCACCTTGCCATTACCATCTCCCTCGCTCTCCTTATCATTATCTCCTTCATTGCCACCCTTTTTCTTCTTCTTGGAGGAGCCATTCCCTCCCTTGTCACCTTCTTTCTCACTTTCCCTTTCCTTCTTCTTTTCGGTGGAGCCATTCCCTCCTTTGTCACCTTCTTTCTCACTTTCGCTTTCCTTTTTCTTCTTCTCCTTCTCCTTTTCCTTTTCTTTCTCCTTCTCCTTATCCTTCTTGGGGGGAACCACCTCAACCTTCTTCTTAAACTTCTCCGACAACTTCTTCACCAGAGCTGTCACGTCCATTGTGCCCTTCACCATCACCATCCCCTTCTCCCTGTCTGTACTCACTTCCTTAACCCCTACAACACCATTCCAACACGTGTCAAAAACCACAAACAAAAATAAACACTAAACCCAAAAAAAAAAAACAAAAAAAAAAACACCTTTGATCTTCAACATTACCCTACGAATCCTATTGGAGCAACCTTGGCACGGGCAAAGATTAAGCACCTTCAACACCGTTGTTGTCACCGGAGCCTTTCACAAAAGCCAACAAATAAAAAAAAAATCAAATAAATAATAATAACTAACTCTCAAATTAATATAACAATAAACCTCTTTGTCTTTGGTTTTCTTTTCGTTGTTTTTGGGCTTGTTTTCCTTGTCCTTGTCCTTGTCTGGAACAGGGGAGGCAACATCAACATTCTTCTTCGTCTTCCCAGAAAGTTTGTCCTTTGGTTTGATGGGGTCAACGCTTTCGGTCCTGATCTCCGGCTTCAAACTCTCCACGCCTTCAACATGAACCAATTTCAATGCTTCAGTTAAGTCGGATAAAAGAAACCAAGAGTACACAATAACAGCAAAAAATTAATTAAAATTTGAGAGGGAAAACATGTTTGTGTCTTTGTTAAAGTTTGGAAAGCGTGCAGGCATTTGACTATTTTTGAAGCGCATTCGTCACAGTGCATGTCGATCTTCAAGACAAGCGTGGTCGGGTAAGACGATGGCGTTTCCTCATTCTTCCTTCCTTTCTCGTTCTTGTGACCATCATCGCTTTTCTTCGCCTGTTTCTGTGCGCAATTCAAACGAAGAGGTTAACATCTAACAATGTACACAGAAAAGAGGAATGGAATCGAATTTCAACCTGACCCATCAAACTGGCAAAAAACTGTGACAATAACTGACTGATAAATTTTGCGGTGGTGGAGAGTGAGAAATACGAGGTACGTATATTTATACAAGTGGATCCCATCTTTGTATATTCCTTTTGTAATTTTTTAATAATATTAATTTCCGATTTTCCCACTGGGTTGGGCCATTAACAAATGTATAGATTTCGGCATCTTTGCTTTCTCACTTTCCAGACAAATTCTTCCTGCACCTCCATGATCTCATCTGCACCTCTATAGAATTTTAAATTCTAAAAATATCTTTATTAAAATGATGAAAAATTAAAAAAAATAATGTTGACGAGGTAGTGTTTAGTATATAAATTATAAATTCATGAAAAATTTACAAATTAAATAAAAAATTAGGAAGTGAAATTCAGTTTATAATTTATAAACTAGAGACCACCTTATTCAGTTTACAATATAAAAAAATTTACAAACTAGCCTGTGAGTAGGTAAAGATCATTCGGTTTACAATTTTATAAATCTTTGTAAACCGAATGATCCATATCGAACTATAAATAATAATGTCTACTCAGGCCATTCGGTTTGGAAATAGTTTTAAAATGTAAACCAAACTCCGATTTAAAAAAAATAATAATCTTTTCCTTCGTTCTGTCAATATACTAAAGCACAGCAGAGAAAAAAAAAAAAAAAATTGGACAACAGCGAAAAGAGTAACCCAATACCCAAAAGGAACACCAAAAAGAAGGAAGGAACCACCAACGAATGCAGAGATCATGTCTGTGAGATGTTTGGTGTGATGAAGGACAAGCCCTGGCTACGTGGGAGTGCAACGGAGGTGTATGGTGGCGTTGACATTTGCACTTCCATGGTGGATTTTCGTTCATGGGGTGCGAGTGTTGGGGACTTGAGATAGTTTTCAGCAGTGCAGGCAGACTCATAATCTTCTATTTTAACGATATGGTAAACCCCACCCCTTCGAAGATACTAGTGCGAATTCTGAGAAAAAGTCATTTGGTATATATATGAGGAGGTTAAGAGCGTTTTGGGGTTATATAATTTTAAATTGAAGATAAAATAGATTTTTTAAATCAGTATGGAGGTGTAGGACGAGGTCATGGAAGTGGAAGAATCCGTCCACTTTCCCCTCTCAGGCACAATATTTTGAATGTATATAAAAATATGAAATAATATTTATTGTCTAAATGTTACAGAAGCACACTTTGGTGGCAAATCAAGGTGTCAGATAAATATGTCTAATAATTAATTTTAAGCAATCGTATCATTCTTTTTTATTGAAAAATATGATTCGGTTAATTCTTTATCAATTATTAGAATTAAATATAATCAAAATATTATATAATCATTATTTTATTTATCTATTCAATTTGTTAGTATCTTTGTTATTATGTAAATGATAGATCTTAATTTAATGAATTGTTTTATTTTTTTCCTTAATAACAATTAATTATAAATATGTCTCTCTCTCTATATATATATATAAAAGTTCATATAAACATACCAGCTAAATTGTAATTTGATAAAGAAAAACTTGAATTTGTATTTTTTTTAAGATTCATCGTAAATTCATGAACTATTTTATCATTTTCAATTAAATTATTAAATTATGATTTTTTAATTAAGTCGTTGAACTTGTATTTATTTTTTAACTGAGCTTTTCTTGCCTGATTTTTGTTATGAAAATAATCACAATAACCTAATTAAAAAAATCAAATTGCTCAAAACCCATTGAATAATTTAAAAATAAATTAGAAACTATATAAGAATATCCTTTACTTCTTAAACTTACTTACAATTTTGAATTTGACATTGTGATTTAATGTTAAATTTTTTAATAGATTATTTTGAATGCAAGACTTATAAGAAAACATGTTTCTAACATACTATTATTCAAGTTGGTCAAATTACGAATTTATGAGTTATTATTTTCTAAACATATACATTTTATTTTATTCAATGGGTGTTAATGTTTTTGTCCTCCATATTTTCCATTCCCCATTCAGTGCATTAATTTGAAATGATTTAGAAACAGCTCATAAAGATTTGATAATATATATCTCATGGAATGAGTTTTGCATGAGTGAGAATACTGACTTAAAAATGAAATAGTTTTCAATGCAAACTACAAAATGTAAAAATGTGATCATTTTTTATGCAAATTATAAAATGCTAGAAGTAGTGTTTCTTCGACCTTATTACCTTTCGTATATATTTCTATTTTGTTATTGAAATATATAATAAATTTCCTTTTCTTACTCTTTTTCTATATAAAACATGATTTTTTATTTTATTTTTTTCTTCCACTCACAAAAATATGATTTTATTATTTTTACTTTTATAAATAAGATTTTTTTATTAAATAAAGGTATTGATAATCATAGAAAATAAGTTTAATATTGATATCATTTAGGTACCTTTATATTATATTATATTCGTGATATTTATTTTATTATTTCATAATTATATTTTAAAATATTAATATTAATATTTAATAGACTTCTTTATTTTATTATTTTAAATGTTTTCGCATTGCATGGTGCATTTCAAAATAATAATTACACAATATGAAATATATATATATATATATATATATATATATATATATAATAATAATTGAAATTAAAATAAATATAACTAAAATAATTTATCTATAAATGACATATTATTAAAAGTTTAAATTAATTAAAAATTTGAATACCCTTAAAGTATATTTTATCAATAAAATTTTAATCTTTTTATATGAAAATATTGTATGAACATTTCAAATTATGTTATTTATAAGTTACTTTAATAGTTTCATCAAAAGATATAATTTAATAAGTTAGTTTAATAATTTTTAATTACCGAATATAAACTTTCGACTACTAGCGGCTAATTTTTTAGTTTTTAATTAATGTTCAGCTTTTGATTAACTTTTCAAATATTTGGCCATACAAAAATTAAACTTAAAAAATAAAAAATACTATGAGAAATCATTTTCTTACTAGTAAATAAAAGTTGAAATCCTCTTGAAATGAAGGATTAAAAACTTTCTTCATTCGTTTAAAAACCTTGGATGCTCGAGACTTTTGCATCTTAAATATCGAATTTATATAAATCTAAAGTAACTTACTCTAGCTATTATCATTTTTTTTTTCTATATTATTCTCGGCTACTTCTTTTATGAAATATTTTTCTATTATATTTTCACTAAAAAAATAACGTTGATGTTGAAAACTAGTTATTTTATAAAAACAAAAGGCTTAATTAGTTTTCAAATAAAATATATTCATAATTAAAAATTAAAATAACCCAAATTTTGAAATATAATAAGAAAACTGAAGCATTAAAAGTTTAGAAACAAAGGGAGTAATTAATTCAAAAAAAAATTATGAAAAAAATTATATCTCCAAATTTGAAAGAGTATTTGCTTATAAATTACACAATTTTGTTTCATGTTTGTAGTTTTAAGAAATTATTATAATAATATTTTTGTTAGAAGTTTGTCAGTAATTATATTTCTTATAATAAATTTAAAATAAAAAATTATCTTTTTTAATTCTCTTAAAATACTTTTAAAAGGCCTTAACATTATCAATATAATTTTTTTTTTAAAGATTTCATCAATCCATTCATTGATCGTTTAGTTGTTTTTTTTTTTTTTTTTTTTTTTTTTGTGTGTTGTGTGATATATGAAGTCTTCACCATCTCCGGATTTATGAGTTTAGTTTTCCTTCAAATTTAGTTTTCTAACTCAAGGCTTTTAACGATTCTAATTGAACATCTTATCTAGGTGTTTTTCAATTAATTATTGTCTTTTCTACTTCTTTATTAGGATCTTCCTTTGTATCTTGGAAATAAAAAAGAAAAAAAAATTGTTGTGCTAATCCTCCAAGCATAGTATGATAATACTTCAAGTGCAATGATCTCTCAATTACAAATAGCTTATATATTTACTTCATTACCTGTGTATCTTTATTATCTCATCAATTGTTCTATATTACATTAATCAATATGCTTAACATGTTGCTTTCAATTATTCTTGAACTCACAAAACATATAAACATGGAATGTGACAATTATAAAAAAAAAAAAAAAAAACTTCAAACTTGCTCCAACTCTTGCCTATTAATTAAACTCTTCAGCATTTGCCTATTAATTCAACTTATCAACATGTTAATACTTTTATCAAACCTTTATCATCTCTACATAGGAGGGCTAAACCTACACTGTCTAACTTGATTGAGACATTAACATTTTCTTAGAAGTTTCTCAAGAACTATATTCTATGTTCTAGTGTACTGGTGTTGCATTCAGTTTGTAATTTTTTTTCTCTCTTTTAGAGTTTGTACTTATTTGTAATATAAGTTGTTGAGTGACTTTTATAACTAATCAATAATATCATCATATCTTTCAGTAATTAAACTTTCTTGTTTCAATGAAAACATAAACCAGAAACAAGCTTGAACAAATTTAAAAGAGTGTAAAAGTATATTGGGCTGTGTCTTTCCTTGATACCAAAGGATGCATATATGCCTATTGCCTGTACACTTGTAAAAACTGACAAACCAACAATCCAAATAAAGGTTGGAACAAATAGATTCTCTTAGAAAAAACCAAATACATGCCTACAAAAGAGAGTTGGATCTTTTTTAATGTAAAAAAAAAAATACTGATGGTGTCATACAAAAGATAAAAAAAAAAAAATTATGCCGTTTTTCTAAAGTAAAATGCAACTTTGTCTTATTTAAAATTCTAATTCTTAAATATTTTGCAGTTTTAATTTTTTTCCAAAGACAAAATTCTTCTTTTAAATATTTGTCCTGCTTCTCTTCTGTTGTTTTTTCTCTATCAGGTGTGACTTTTGTTTTTCTTATTGTGTAGTATTTTTAAACATTAAACTTTCCATTTTATCACTTTAAATGAATATTCAAATAAGAAATTAATTATACTCAAAGCAACTAATTTGAAAACAAATATCCATTTTAGAGATGCATACGAATGTAGAGAAAAAAAATTGATATTACATACGGAATATTAAACAAATATCTATCAATATTATTATTGTTAGCATTAATAATATTATTATTAATATTATTTATATTATTATTATTAATATTTATATTATTATTATTGTTAATATAATAATATTATTGTTATATGAAAATTCTAAATAATATTAATTACTGTTATTATTATTATTATTAAATACTATTATTATTATTATTATTAAAGTTAATATCAACATTATTATTATTAATATTATAATAAAATTTATTAATATTATTATTATTAATAATGTTAATATTAATATTATTATTAATTATAGAAATTATAAGCATAAGCATAATAATAATAATAATAATAATAATAATAATAATAATAATAATAATAGTGCTAATGATGATATTGTGACAACAAAGTTAATATATTTAGTTTCTAAATATTGGTGCCTAATTCTTTAAATTTATAGACCATATGTCAATTTAATATCTAGAAGTAATTTTCTTATAGTGGAGCCACCACCTCCAAATATCAATGGATCTCTTAAACGTTACACCTTTCCTTTAAGCATATGCAGTCTCCCTTCTAAACACATGATAATTTGAACTCCTGTGACCATTTGTAAGTTGTGATTCATTACTAGACAAATGCCCATGGAATTTCACTTTCATAAAGAATTAAACCAAGACAATAAATACATTTAAGATGTTTCTTTTATAAGTATATTTGAACTCTCCAACAAATTTTTTTTAGAAATTTAAACGTGATTTAAAGCATAGATTTAATACAGAAAAAAGTACATTTATAATTGTTTAAAAGTATGTTTAACCTTTCCAATATTTTTTTAATGAAAATTAAAAGATAGCGTTTTTAACGCTCGAACTCCATATAGAAAAAAAATATTGTCAAGATTATTCTTTTACTACACTAAATTTACCATATCTAATCATTATTTATCATTTTTAAATAATTGTTAGTTGCCTAATTTTTTTCTATTTTTTAATTTCCAATTATACTACATGACTTACAAATTGAAAGATTTAGGCTGGATATTAAATGAAGTAATAAAGTAAAAATATATAAATGTTGTTGAAAAGTATTAGGTAAGGTTAAAAAATAATAGGTAAGGTCGAGAAATATCTATCTTATCAAGAAGTACTAGTCGTATTGAGAGAAGTATTAAGTAAAGTTGTCTGAGAAAAGAAGTATTAAATAAGGCTTAGAAGTACTAAGCATAGAACAGTATTAATGTTGTGGAAAAATAATATACAAGATTAAGAACACCTCAACCTAATCATAAAATATTTATGTAACATATTAAACAATAATTAATAAACATCTAAAATCAATCATCATGATTAAATAATGATTAAACTAAGATTAAGAATGACCCATCTAAGTAAAAGCTCATTAATAATAATATAAATAGACAACTATCCTCAAGATATTGAACATAAATACTATTGTTTATCCTGTCTTACCTGTTGTCCACACATACTGACTTGAGTGTTGGCCTATTTTTGTAGGTACTTCCATATGTGAAACCTAGATTGAGAAGTGACTATGAACCAAAGACTTCTAAATACAAAGATTAATCAATAGGAAATACATGGTCTTAGAAAAACCTTGGAAGAACATTTTGACACTTACAATCGGAGTTGGAAAAGACCTCGACAAAGGACCACATGGTTACCACACACAAAATGACAAGCAATGATAACCTACCCTAGAAGGACAAAAGAATCATGTATACCAAACCACACTGGTAGCAGAACTCCAAAAGAAATTAAAGACCCTAAAGAGAAAAAATGTTTAAGAGGAGGTTCACTTGTTTACAACCTTATTCAATCATTGTATTGCTACCTTGGTCGCTAAGTTTGGAGCCCAATTCGCAACTAGTTGACCACACCATCAAACATCAACAACTCTTGTCATCATTAGACAGGAAAAAGAGGAATCATTACACGCCTTTAGGAACAATTTGGAAAAATAACCCTCAATTATAAGTTCAATTTGGAGTTAACATGCATCACATGGTTATTACCTTGAAGCCAGGTCCCTTATCCAACAACCTATGAAAGAAACTGACAACCAACCTAGACAAACTTTGACAAAGAACAACAAAATCATTCAACTGGAAGAACTAAAAAAACTTTCGCAATCAAGTGCGAGCCGAAATCGTAATCGAGAAAAGGCTACATGAAAAGAAGTAGTGAAGGAAAATTATCTTCAAAACTGGGAATGGCCCTTCTAACTCCGACATAGTCTCCATATGAGAGCATACAAGATTAGAAAATCTCGACAACACTGAGATAATAAGGATCTGGAATGCAAGTTATTTAAAATTTTACTCTTGTTGAATGATATGTTGCAAAAAAAATGTATTATTTCCTACCTCCAATTTTTTTTCTATGAGGGATATACTATAGAGATTTTAACAAGATACGTTGTTGGGGTAAACAAGAATTAAATACAATTTTTAAAAGTAAAGCAATACTTTCTCATTGTAAGATGATTTACTCCATGTAAATCATGTTGAGGATCCTCCCTATCAAAATCATATTTAAGGAAAAAAACATTCATAGCTTACTCCTCTACTTCTTTCACAATGCATCCAACAGTTACAATCATGGGTTGCTTTATATTCATAACATCACTACATTTATTATGCACATCCCTTAAGATGCTATCAAAATATTCTAAACTCTTCATAATTTTCACATACTGGAGCCTGGGGAGGGCAATATAGTGTATATATTTAATGACATATAGGCAGATAAATGAAATTTTCTTTCAAGAGTCATATAAAACACTCAAGTATGGGGGCCAGTATTGTATGACTCATAAATGGAGAAGGTTATGTCATTCTTGTTAAGAAGTACCAAGTAAGGTTGAGAAGTATCAATCTTGTCCACAAGTACCCGTCTTGCCAAGATAAGCAAGACTGAAAAATATCAATCTTGTCTATAAGTACTAATTTTGTCAAAAAGTACTATGCAAGACCAAAAACACCTCAATAGAGTCATAGAATGCTTATATAATCAATCAAATGATAATAGGTATCTAAAACTAATCATCATATTTAAACAAGGACTAAACCAAAATTAAAAATAACATGAATCCACCCGTAAAGCCCATCCAGGTAAAGGCCTATTAAAAATATTATAAATAAATAACTACACCCAAAACATTAAATGCAAATATTCTTTTTGTTTATCCTATATTGCATTAACTCTTCCACATATTGACTCCACTAAAAGTATTCTTAGAAGTAGCCCCACCTATAAGATTGAGACTAAAAAGCAACTAAAACTTATAAGTACATAGATTAATCAATAGATAATACATAATTTTATAAAGATGATATTGACAAACTAATTAATTTAGTCACTAAAAAAAGGTAACTAATTTTTTTTTTAAATAAGCATGTGTTAACTACAATTTTTATAACTAAATTGAATCACCATATATATTTATTTTAGTAGTGCTTTCACACCTCTAACAAGTCTTAATGATAATTTGAAACATAAAATTAAATAATATTCAATTATATAAATTGTTCTTTCTTTAAAATCAAGGGTTAACCAAGAGACATCCATTCAAAATTACAAAAAAACAATCACAAACTTTAACGATGAAAAAATTTATTCTCATATAAATCATTTTTAATCTTGATACAATTATGTAAAATTGCGTAATCAAAATTTATTCTCTAGTTGTAAAACAAAAATCTTCTCTTATATAGACAAACTAGATGCTACATCTAGATATTTTTGCGAGAGAAACAACATGTCATGTTATATAATTTTCAAAAACGAACAAGCCGTGGTCCAGGTATACAACCGTTTCAAAAAGTTGTTCATGTAAAAAACTTGTTATAAATATAATTTAAAAATATAATCAATCATATATATAAGATAAAGAATACATTTAGAGATTATATGTACCTTCTATCAAAACAATCTTATTCAATTAAGATATAATTAATTTAAACGATGGAACTCTTTTCAAACATTTAACCTAACAATACATACAAGAGATTTTTATTTATACGAAGCATAGTTTGAAACCCCAAGGAAACATATATTTAGTATGCAATGATGCTTTGAACAAATATGTGGAAAAAAAATAATGGAATAAGATGATATGCTGCAAATTTTGAAAATGAATGGCTAACTTTGAACAACATGTCTAGTTTAACGATAGTCATCTGATTTTATTCTTTCACTTTTCTCTTTGCTAAATCAAACTCAATATTTCCTATTAACACCAATCTCTTTTCTTAGTCCTCATAGAAGATTGTAATTAACTTTTATTTCGACCAAGTTTATTTAAATATAATATGCTAAACAACAAGTACAACAACTATAACAAAATTAACAATAGAAAACAAAAGCCTGAAAGCAACAATTCTCTGAGATCTGAATGTGGTGGACAAGTCTAGGGTTTCTGAAGCTGGTGTTGCCTCAACATGAGCCTCATTTTCTACTTTTTTCCCAACCAACAATTTAAGAAGGAAGTACCCAGTGAGCTGTTTGCCAATTGATTTTCAGAAGTGAATAAGGAATGCCTTTTGAGAGTGAAGGCATGGAAAAGGATAAGATTTGACCATTTACAGGCTAGAAATAGAAACTATATGTTCTATTTATCCCTTTACACGGCAAATTTGTCCACAACCTAAACTTTTGTTTTCTAACATCTTATAAGTATGTCTTCATCATTGCTTAGTGCCTCTTAATTTGGATATTTAATAGGAAAGTCTTCACGCACTTGATTCAAGTTTTTCCAACTACTGCTTATAGTAATGCTATAGCTGTGTTTTCTTAAGTACAATCATGATATATAAATATTGAAAAAAAAAATCTTAAAACTAATTAATTTAAAGACACACTTATTTTATTGATGGAATAATTATTAAATAGGACATTTATATAAGTTTTTTAGGGTAAAAATCCACATATATTACAATATTTAATTTGAATATTTACGGGCACACTGACTTGTAATTAAACAGCTATCTAATTACTATAGTAAGTTTTGTTTAACTTTAAAAAGTTATATAATTATTCTAAATTTATAAAAAAATTTGCAGAACAATATTTTATACTATATGTTTAATTTAAACAGACAAAAGAATGAACGTTAAATCATACAAAAATAAAACAAGAACGTGTGAGTTAATTAACACAAGTTTATTTTCAAAATTTTGCAACATGAAACTTTAAAAATCTATATAAACATTCTAAAAAAGACTCAATTTTTAATATTCTCTACAAAAATTTAATCGAAAAAAATCATGAAAATGTTGATACTGTATCTATATTTTGTCAGCTTATGTTTCTCTTTACACGTTTACACGAAACAGAATACCCACAGGGAGACATAGTCATGGCAAGTGAAGAGTCAGTCCAATTTCCTACGTGGCAGTATGTGATTGGTGGAGGGATGAAATCCCATGTGGTAGTGATGCTTTCCATCACGTGGGCTTAGACCAGCTTGTTGTGTGGCAGACATGCGCACACACCTCTTTCTAGCATGCTAGCTTTAGATATCAGAGCAAACCATAAACAATAATGCAGACACATCCTTATCCACACATAAACCTATCTCTAATCACAGTTTTTCCTTTGATTTGTTTAATGTTTTCATGTTTTCTCCCTCACCCAAATGACCAAATTACACTCCAAACATTATGCCAATAAATAAATAAAATAACCACAGACGTGTGAATATTATCTTTATATTTTATTATTTATTTATTTTATTTCAGAAGGACATATGCCATTTATCTAGATAGATCATGTCTACAAGAATTGGTCCAAAATCTCTTGTGATTTGGGTGAATCAATCTCAGCACTCTCTCTCATAATCCTTTTCAACAGGAATTTCTTATTATATAAATGTTAACCGCGCCATTTATCTAGATAGATCATGTCTACAAGAATTGGTCCAAAATCTCTTGTGATTTGGGTGAATCAATCTCAGCACTCTCTCTCATAATCCTTTTCAACAGGAATTTCTTATTATATAAATGTTAGCCGCGTGCAAACTTCCTAACTTGCAATATAACAAGTCATTATTATACACGTTGATGCCGATATGTTGCCTTTATCTGCATTTGCACCTGCACTTTACTTGGTTTCTCTGCAACATTAAAGAGCACATGTCATTTGTGGAGGAAGAGAAATATATATTATATATGTGTAGAAAAAGAGAAACTGAACGAGGTGCAGGTGCATCTGCAGGTCAATGTCATATCGGGCTATAATTTAGCTTTTCTGAAGCTGTTCGCAGTAGAAGATAGAATGGTTGCAGCTGTTTGTGCTGCATCATAAAGGGTAAGATATAATTTTCTCTTCTTTGAACACATGCCGGTTTTGGTTTTAGCACTTCTATCTTCTTCTCAATGTACTGCAACATGTGCTATTTTTTTGTAGTGTATATCTCTACATACACGCATACAAACACAGTTGTTATGCAGATCTAGATCCATGTATATGGAGGTGGTGTTGGATCCGTATCTTTCTTTGAAGTTTAGACAAAGCTAGAAGGAGTTTCTAGCTCAGCTGGCACAGCTTAGTCAGAATTAAGTATTGAAATGATGTTATATGTCTTCTGTTAACCTTCTCCATCAACTGTCTGATTTTCCAAGAATATATTACAGGAAGGAGTCAAATTAGGAGATGTGGCCTGTTTTAGCCAAACATAATCATTCAAAGGTATTATTTTATTTGAAATTTGACCACAAGTTATATGAATATCTGCTCAGTAGTGTCAATTTTTAGTGAAAGTTTTTTTAGCCAAAATGAATGTTAGGGCCTTTGGTCTCAAGGATTCTGCAAAATTTATCAGCAGAAAATAGAGGGCTTGAGAGTTTCCTTACCCCTTTTTCTTCCCTTGACAAGCTTATTAAAGTTATGAAAATGACACGAGTTAAATTAATTCTTATAACCACTTGTTTGCTGTGCTTTAGTCTCCCTTGATATTTTCTGAAAGAGAAATGATGGAACCCTCAGTTGTTTTTCAGCCTATGATTGTTTTTTGACATGGACACATGGTCAATTAACAAAATCAAGTTCTGTCTTATTTTTTGAGAATTTTCTAATTTTGGAATTTATATTTTTTTCTCTTCTTCTCTACCCAACTCCAATAGCGGAAGAAGAATATATAAAAGATTGATGAAAATATAGAGAAAACTGTGAGAGAGAGCATGTTATGCCCTAATGCCAGCCAGTGATAGAACAGACTCTAGTAATATCATAAATGAATCAACATTCCATCTCAAAACGTGCTTAACAATGAAACAATGTCATATATGTTGCCTGGAAAATCTAACTAATTAAGAACAGTCGTACACATTTGGATAATTTCTTCTCGGGTGTGGTCGAAATTGAACCTTCTGCACAATAAGATATTATCAGCTTGTTGTTTAGAATGCACAATTTCGAGAAGTGTTTATTAATGGCTAGAAGCTACTGTTCAAGTGAGACTTTTGGAACTGTCTAGAATTAAGTTAGAAAGTAGTAGTTAGCTTTAAGTGTAGCACAATCTATAAAAGGAATGTATAGAAAGGTCTGGAATCTAAGCAACCGCAATACATGGAAGATGATGAAGCTTAACTTGTGGAATACAGACTATGCTTCCAATCTTAACCAATCTGAGTGACAAGCATTGAAGGGTGCATTTTCAAATAATTCTATATGTTTTTGTACAAAATATAAAAGGTTTGTTACTTCTCCTCATTAGAGATCTTTGTCATCTGTTTGCTTGAACTGATTTGAAAAGATTTATTATTCAAGAGGATAGATTTGAGGGCATGAAAGCTATTTAGTTGACCTAATTTGAGAGGATGGATAGGACGGATTTGCAGGATGACATCTTTGCTAACCTGAAAATATTTGAAGGGATGTAATTTGAAATTACAAAATAATTCTCGTAAATAAGGTAGAAATTATAAAATATCCTTATAAACATCTATAACATTTAATGGTATGATGTATATGTTGATAAGAGTATTTAATTTTGAATAATTACTTTTAATTAAATGTTATCTATTAATATTTTTTATTTTAAAGTAGACTGTTTATATATTTTTTATTATAACTTATTAATATTTTTATAAAAATAAAATAAGAATTCAAAAAATTTGTATTTAATCTCTTCAAAATATAGTAAAAAAATATTTAACTTTTTAAGTAAGAGAATTAATAAAAAATTAAATTTAAAAAACATTGCAAACTATTTTTATTTAGACTAATAACTTTAAAAGTTTCAATTTAAATAAAATGTAAAAATAATTTATACTTACAAAAACAGTAAATTTCAAAA
>Ga0209700_100562_pt1 | contig 71208 bp, 52 predicted proteins | sample SiratroredBW_FD_187528 | JGI IMG/M metagenome (GOLD analysis project Ga0209700, IMG submission 187528) | Root nodule microbial communities of legume samples collected from California, USA - Siratro red BW (SPAdes) (version 2) | ecosystem: Host-associated > Plants > Roots > Nodule | place: USA... | reverse complement strand
TATCTCTATTTGTAATAACCAATTTCTTTAAAAAAGGTAATAAAGTTATGCTGAAGATTTTTGAAAATATTATTTTTCCTAATTACTGTGGTCATATTGAGAATATTTTTAGTCCTAATAATCTGCTGTTTACAACACTTCCCCTCAAGTTGGTAAATAAATATCAATTATTTTCAACTTGCCTACGGGATCCTGTAATTTTCCCTGAGGTAGCCCTTTAGTGAATATGTTTGGTATTGAAACATGTAGGAACATGAGTTGTAACCACCAGGCTTATGTAAAGATTACCTTTGTCGAAGTCCCTTATAATTTCAATATGTTTAGTTCTATCATGTTGGATTGCATTATGGGCAACACTAATGGTTGACTTGTTGCCATAGTAAAATTGCATAGGAATGTCAACCTTAATTTTAAGGTCATCAAGTAGATCCTCATCGAGAGTCCTTCACACAAACCTTGATTAAGGGTTCGAAATTCAGCTTCTACATTAGAATGGGATACTTTATCCTATTTTTTGCTTCTCTTGGTCACTAAACTTTCTCAAAAAAGCATACATTACCCAAATGTAGATTTTCTGTCAATAACAAAATATATATCTTGATGGTCAAAGTGTCTCCTGCCACTAGGCTTGACTTCAAGTACCAAATGTTCTACCCGTAATTCCTCTCCACACTATAATGTCTTGAGCTATCATAGACTATCTCAACCCTTTTATGCTTGTCTATCATCTATTTCTTTAGTGTCTATTCCAAAATCTGTAGGTGATGCTTTAGCTCATCCTGGTTGACGTCAAGTTATGCTTAATGAACTCAGTGCTCTTCAGAACAGTGGAGCTTGGGAACTCGTTTCTTTGGGAAATCTATTGTTGGTTGCAGGTGGGTCTTTGCTATCAAAGTTGGTCCTGATGGCACTATTAATCGTCTCAAAGCTCGTCTTGTTGCTAAAGGCTACACCCAAATTTTTGGTTTGAACTATGGTGATACTTTTTCAACAGTGGCAAAAATGGCATCTGTTCGCCTATTTATGGCTATGACAGCTTTTCAAAGAGGGCCTCTTTATCAACTGGATGTAAAAAATGCTTTTTTTAATGGGGATATGCAGGAAGAAATTTATATGGAGCAACCTCCAGGTTTTGTTGCTCAGGGGGAGTCTTCTGGATTGGTATGTCGTCTTCGCAAATCTTGATATGTTCTCAAACAGTCTCTCAGGGCCTGGTTTGAAAGTTTAGTAGTGTTGTTAAAGAATTTGGTATGACTCGCAGTGAGACAGATCATTCAGTTTTTTATCGTCATTGGAATGTTGGGTGTATCTATCTAGTTGTATATGTTGATGACATTGTTCTTATAGGTAGTGATCACCATGACATTTTTCAAATTAAACAACATATTTGTCACAATTTTCAGATCAAAGATCTTGGTAAACTTAGATATTTCTTGGGGATTGAGGTAGCACAATCCAATCATGGTATTGTTATCTCTCAAAGAAATTATGCATTGGATCTTTTGGAAGAAACTGAGTTACTGAATTCTAAATCTGTTGAGACACCCATTGACCCTAATGCCAAACTTTTACCTAGTCAGGGAGAGCTCCTCTCAGATTCTGAGAAATATACAAAATTAGTTGGAAAACTGAACTATCTTACTGTTACTCGTCCTGATATTTCTTTTGCAGTTAGTGTGGTGAGTCAATTCCTTAACTCTCCATGTGTTGATCATTTAAATGCAGTTACTCGTATATTGAAGTACATTAAAGGTTCTTCCGGAAAAGACCTACTATATGGTCATAATGACTATACTGGAGTTGTATGTTATACAGATACGGATTGGGAGGGTCTCCATCAGATAGAAGATCTATTTCCGGATATTGTATTTCTATTGGTGGTAATTTGATATCTTGGAAGAGTAAGAAACAACATGTTGTGGCAAGATTTAGTGCTGAAGCTGAATATAGAGCCCTGGCCTTAGCTGCCTATGAACTTATTTGGCTCAAACAGTTACTATAAGAATTGCAATTTGGAGAGGTCATTCATATGTGATAATCAGGTTGCTCTTCATATTAGCTCAAATCCCGTCTTTCACGAAAAGACTAAATATATTGAAATTGATTGTCATTTTGTTCGAGAAAAAATTACATCTGAATATATCAGGACCGAGTTTGTTAATTCGAATAATCAATTAGCAGACATTTTCACCAAATCTTTAAGGAAGCCCAGGATTGATTATATTTGTAACAAACTTGGTACATATAATTTATATGCACCAGCTTGAGGGGGAGTGTTGAATATAACGAGTTTAGCCCATGTTTTCTGTTATTTTGTTACTATTTCTGTTACTTTTATCATCTATAAATAAACATCCCTTTTGTGTGGATTTTTACATATGGGAATTAAGCCTATACTTATTTTTCTATTTTAATACTTACTAATCTCTGATATTGGATTTTTTTCTACAAGAGAACTCTCTTCACTTCGAATTCTGTGATTCTGTTCAATTGGAACTACTGAGGTTCTACATCCTAGCTTACTTGTCTCTTTTACGAGATCAAGTACATATTTTATTTTGGAGATCCTTTCTGAATAAGCAACCTAAGTTTTTCCAAATCTTTCATTTTAGATTAGGCTGCCTATTTTTCCTTTAAAATCAATTTATCTATTTCTTCATCTCATGCAATAATCATGTCATCCACGGAGACCAACAATAGTGTAAGTTTACCTGTAACAGAGTGTTCTATGAATAAAGTATGGTCTCCTTGATTGTGCTTATATTGTAAGGAAACGATTGCTTTTATAAATCTCCCAAATCATGCTCTTGGAGATTGATTAAGACCATATAAGGCCTTCTTTAGGAGACATATCTTATTCCCTCCACCATGAGTTTCAAATCTGCAAGGAACCTTCATGTACACTCTACTTATAAATTTCCATGAACAAAGACATTCTCTACATCCAATTGAAGTTATTCCCATCCAAAATGAGCTGCTAGAGTAGTAACAACTTGAACTGTGTTCAGCATTCTAGAGCAAGAACAATTCGAATTGTGTTCATCATGCTAGAGCAAGAACAACTCGAACTGTATTCATCATTTCTACGGGAGAAAAAGTTTCCTCATAGTCTATTGAAACATTTGCTTTATGTTTCACTTTAAATATCCATTTGCAGCGTACTGTCTTTTTGTCTCTTGGTTTATCAACAATCTCCCATGTTGAGTTTCTTTCTATTGCATCCATCTCCTCTCTCATAGCTTGAGTCCAATGTTCACTTCTCATGGCTTCTTGGATTGAGGTAGGAATTTTTATGGCGTCAATAGCAACAATAAAGCTTTGATGTCTATAAGAAAGATTGTCTGTGTATATATATTGAGAAATAGGATATTTAACACACAATCCTTTCTCAATGGGTAAGTCCCTAGTAACACTTAACTTCTCACTACTGTCTTTAGGGATCTTCACCTCCAAGTCAAACAACTTTGCTCCAGAGTTAAAGTGGGTTATCTTTAATATCTTTCGCCAAAGAATCTGTCTTCCTTTTCCTCACAATGGGTTGGTTCAATCCCATTTCTGGTGGCATCATCACTTGGATCTTGAGCATTATGCAAAGACAAATATGATAATAACAAAAAGGAGAGTTCCTCCATTTCTAGTGTTTTCTCCACCTGAAGTGTAGGGCTGACTTAAAAGGATTCTGTTCCATGAAAGGTTGATTAAGTGTTTAAGTAAAAAACTGTTTAGCAATGGAAGCAAATCAAAGTCAAATGAGACGTCACCCCTTGTGCTCAAGAGGTCTTGACACAACAGGTGGGGCACATTTTTTTGTCCCATTAACCTCAACGATGATGGCGAACAATGGAAGGGTTCCAAGGTCAGGTGCACTGATACTAACTTGAAAAATGAATTATTTTATTGATATCGATCACAGTAATTAGATTCTCACAATCTCTATGGGTAATAACCAAATCCTTTAGAAAAAGGAAATAATAATATACTGAAATAAATAGAAAGATTTCGAAGAAATTTTTTTGATATTGAGAATATTTTTTATCCTAATAATATGCTATCTACAAAACTTACTAAGCTTTTAAGCTTGTTACTATCAAGATACACTTGTATTGCAATTCTAGCCCCCGTGGGCATGTGTATTGTAATATGTCAATGCACTTCCACGCGGGACATCTTACTGCATTCTAGTTAGTTTACAGCGGTTAGAGTTCAGTTTGTGGCTCAGTTTGCTGTTACGTCAGTGGCAGCGAACTGCAACTATTCTGGAATATTACAAATAATTGTATCCCAACCCTTTCAGTTCAATAAATTCCATAATTCTTTCTCAAAATTCTCTGTCCTTTCTGATTTTTGCCTATCTAAAATTCATCATGGTATCATGAGTATCTAATGATTTCAATACCATGAGTGCCTGCCTTCCATCCTTTCGATTCCTCAAAAAATCACATGCACTGATCACATTTTGTCATTCAGTTTAGATGAAATTTTTTTTCTTCAATGGAATAACGAATTGAAGGGTAATTCAAGGCTTTAACTCATTAACATGCATTCATCCCTGTTTCTCATTGTTCTTGTTATTAATGGTTTATTTTCTTAGGAGGATATCTAATTCCAATTCTTAATTTGCTTTTAGATTCTCTGATTAGCTTTATCTACTACTGCTAGGGATAGACATTGTTGCTCAATGATTTTGTTTCTGCTTTCAAGGACATAATGGAGCTGGGAAAAGCACGACAATCTCAATGCTTGTTGGTCTGCTTCCTCCTACTTCTGGAGATGCTTTGGTATTTGGAAAGAATATTGTATCAGATATTGTGAGTTTTATGTCTAGTGCTATCTACTCTCTTGTATGCTCTTAGTCCTAAATAGTACGTGTTGGGGAATTTGGTAGACTATTCAGTAATTACTGTCTTGTGTTATTGCAATGGTAATTTAATGTAGTGTGTATGTGCCAATTGGATGATCAGAATTGGATATTTTGTTGTGTGTACCAAACAGTGTTATGTTGATCAGAAAATATCAATGACCATTCTTGTTGCCTGGAAAATAGGTGATAATTTTTTTCAGAAAATAATTAGAGTGGAAAAGAAGAAAAAAATTAGGAAGGGTGGGTGGTGCTGAATAAAAGGAATTTAAAAGAAGAAAGGGACTTGCAGGTGGGACTGCACAATAACAGAAGAGGCTGCTGTAATGCGGGTAGGGTCCCCTAGGTTAATATTCTGTTGTAATATTTGGTCTGAGCTGGGTTGTATAGCGCGACTCCTTTTTCTAAAAGAAACGAAAAACACTTGGGCTGACTAGGTTTAGGTTTATAACCTGCCAGGAAAATAAGTAGAAATTAGGTTTTCATTTCCTTGCATTAGGTTGGGTCATGCGGATTGGTGGTTTCTCCTCCTTCATTTCCTTCATTTTGCATGCGAGTGTCGTGCTGTCACTCCTCAACTTCTTCCATGTCCGTTCTGTGACACCCAAAGCAGCTGCTATGGGCTGCCATGGAAAACCTGTGACGCCACTGCTATGTTGTGGTGGCAACTCTGACATGGTGTGACAAATAATCAATATTTGATAATGGTTGTACAAATATATAAAGTGAAACATAATGAATTTCCTAATGGTTAGGGTTTTAGAGTCAGTAACAGCCTAAACTCTCTATGGACACTTTGAAAACATATGAAAGAATAGAAGGAAATAATAGTATATAATTACAAACACAACCATCACTCCCAATCAAGTTGTAGAGTATATATCATATGCATCCAACTTGTTACATATGTATACAGTTGTAGGTAGGACCTTGTAAGACCTTGATTAAAACATCTAATATTTAATCCGTGGAGCTCACATAATAAGTATTGGTGGTCTTTGAAAGAATCTTTGCTTTGATGAAACTCATTGTTTAGTTTTGTAATGAAAGCTTGGGTCTGAATAAAGGTACAAAGGTGATTGATTATCACAAGCAAGCTCCATAGGACCTGTCTCAAAGAGTCACGACTTCAACTATTGGAGAAAGTGCTTTATCTATAGAAGTTCCCTTGTAGTTTGAACCATTGCACAATGCTTTACTTCTATACTTGATCTAACAACAACAATTTGCTTCTTGCTATTCCCTGAAATTATAGTTCCTCCAATAAGAAACACAATAAACTAAGTGGAAGTTAAAGTTGATTCAAATTTTGCAATCTTAATTATAGTTCCTGCAATAAGAAACACAATAAACTAAGTGGAAGTTAAAGTTGATTCAAATTTGCAATCTTGAATATAATTTTGATTTCTATATTGTATATGTTAGGAAAATGTTTCAGGACTGAAACATCCCACGTTCTAATTCTGTTTGTTGATGATTTTCTATTCTTAAGGAGTCAGGTAGGAAGTTTTAGGTTTCTTGTTATCTCGTTTTATGTTAATGGCTTATCCTAGGACCATGTTGTTAGTGGGTAGTTATTTTTTAAGCTTTACAAATTATAAGGTTTCTGATATTAAATAATAAGATTAGTTTTTCTTGTTCAATATATAATATTTTTCCTTTGTGCAATTTTGTTCTTTATTTTCTTGATAATATCTAGCAATACATTCGGGAAGTAATCACTTTTGACTTTTGGATTGGACAATCCATAATAACTTTTGATTGCACAATCCAGGATAAACTCCAACCCCAATACCCATGCTACCTGAAACAAAAAAATCAAAACTCAAAGAACTACTTAATAATCTTCACTTAAGCTCAAATATTGTCAAAATCTACCTCTCAACAGCTCTCCCCACCAACCTCAGCAAAAACCAACAATGATGTGCCTACTCCATTGCCAATGATAGAAGAAGGGTAATCTGGGTATTTTTAATTTTATGGGAGTGCAGATGGAAGTTATGGGGGTATACGAGAAACAACCCTCCCGTATTGAGCTTAGTTGTTGGGCTTTGGCCCAAACTCAGGGTCCTAACACTATGAACGATGAGGGAGTAGACACACATGTATGAATGACATAACTTCAAGCTTTTAATTTGCTATGCAGAAATTAATTGCATGTCTCGTTTAGATTGACTTCTAAATTCAAGACAAATTACGATTATTTGTGAATTTAGTTGGGTTGTGGATAGCATAATGATGCTTGTGCATACTTGTTCACTAAAAAAAAGTTTGACTTCTAAGTAATATGAGCTTTTCTGACAAAATTTCTCTGTATAGTGTTTTATTATAAGCTTTATAGAACACACAATATGCAAATTGAAACACATGCTAAGATGGATACCATAGGCCTGATATATTTCATGACAGTATTTCCTTGAAGTAAACTTTGGTAGTGACCGTCAGCCTTTAGAGGGATAACATGAGAAAAAGGTGGTGTAGCTGAAATAAGAATGCTTAGATGGATGTGTGGCTAAACAAAAAAAGAAAGCATATAGAATGATTGCGTATGAGGAGATATTGATGTAGCACTGATTGAGGTAAAAAAATGTTAGAATCAGTTAAAGTGATATGGAGATTAGATATGTAGTAGGAAGGCCACAGATATTGATGTAGCACTGATTGAGGAAAAAAATGTTAGAATCATTGAAGTGATATGGAGATTAGATATGTAGTAGGAAGGCCACACTGGTGACACCGATGAGATTGGATGGTATAGAGCTTTGAAAACGAGGAGATGGAGATCCAGAATGACAATAGTGGAAGTTGTTAAGATCTAATAATTAATCTCTCTACAGACTTTGTTTAACCAAGCTGAGTGACTCTGTGGATTCATGTAGCCAACCTCACCTATTGGGATAGGACTGTGTTGTTGATGTATTGACAATGCCTTCTACACATAAAGGTGGAACAATAAAAGCCAGTTAACATATTTGGTTATTAGTTTTTTATTTTTATTTTTATTTGTTTTTTTTAAAACTCATTTTAGGCATCACTATGAAACCTGATAGCTAGGCTGACACCTCAGGTTTCAACAATCATATGCCATCAATATTTGCTCATTAGTTGGCTTCAATTATTTTTTACTTTAGTCCTTATGCTGTGATGAGCTAATTTGAGCTGCAATTCCAAACCACACTTTCCAGGGAAATTAGGCTTGCTAAAATTCCTGAGTACAGAAAAGCTGAGAAAACAAGACAAAGTAAATGGAAAACTGAGAGAAAATAGAAGATTTGATCTGAAACAAGCTAAACCTGTATTGATATCAAAATTAATATTTGAACAGATATCACATACAATATATTAACAGAATCATAACCGAAACTGAAAATTGTCAATTGCAACTGAAGCAAACAGAAACTGCACTTTGTTATAAATGTATGGATATCCTCTTTCTGAATTTGTTGTTTTGTTACTTACCCTTTCTTGTCGAGCATTTGTCTTACTCTTGTGTTCATTCAAAACGCAATCATCTTGTGTTGTAGGATGAGATACGGAAGGTTTTGGGTGTCTGTCCACAACATGATATACTCTTTCCTGAATTAACGGTAAGTAGAAGTATGTTTTTTATTTTCTGCATTCTGAGTAATTATCTGCAATCTGCCTATTATCTGCAATCTGCCTATTATCTGCAATCTGCCTATATGTTGAATGGTAGTTCTAACATCTAAAAAATATTAATCATTGTCCTTTTTCTATAACTAATTGCTTGTATCTTTCTAAATGGCCAATTCATATTCATATACTAAATATTTTATAGTACTTTTTTCGTTTCATTTGGTTGGCTTTTCAGCCATCATCACTTACATCTCTATTATTGTGTAGCTGTCATGATGTTTGTAAGCAACATACTCTTAGGGATTTTTGACCCTTATTTTATACAATAGCATAGAAAATAATTGTAACTTCTTCAATTATTATTTTTTTGTTTCTCTGTCTTTTATATACATTACATGCTATGTTTTCCTGTTATCATGTATATGTTGCGATGTAGTTATAAATATGAGATCCTAACAGAGGGAAAGACACACTCTCTTAATTACAAATTCCTTTGTATGATTCTCAAGTTGGTATTAGAGAGGGTCGATCACGCTCTGCCTGTCTCTATTTGGCATGACGAGTTAGAAATCTTTTTTGGTGTGGAATTCAATAAGGTTCAGAGTGTGAATCATGGTAGGTTCTAAAGAGTTTTATTTCCTACTAACTTGCCAATTCTTGATAGCAAGAACTTTGATCAATGGAGTGTCAAAATGGGTGTTATCTTCGGTTTTCACAAAGTGTTGGAAATTGTAGAGAATGGTGTTCTGGAATTGGAGGAAGGAGCTACAATGGTACAGAGGGCAGTTCATAGGGAATCTAAGAAGAAAGATAGCAAAGCTCTCTTCTTAATCCATCAATGTGTGGATTCTGCCAGTTTTGAGAAGATATCTTGGACAAATTCAGCCAAAGTTGCCTGGGATATTTTGAACAAGTCATATAGAGGTTCTGATAAAATCAAAAAGGGGAAGCTTTATCCCTTAGAAGACAATGAGTTGCGTGGTTGATCAAGAATTAGTATGGGATTACTTCAATGGAATTCGAGTGGTGGTCTTATACAAATTATACAACCCTGTTAGCCAAAAGCTAGTGATGACCAGAGATCTTATCGTTGATGAAAGTAAAGGTTGGAGTTGGGAGTCTACAATTGAAAATGATAAAGTGTGTGCCAATTCAACTTGATATGCAGTTTGATGATTGTGCAGAAATGGTTCAGACCACATGTACAGTCTGATTGACTTCTAAATTCAAGCCAAATTACGATTATTTTATATCTATCCCTGACTATGCAGTTAATGAAGATGGAGACAGTGCATTTTGCTTTGCTGATAGAGACAGAGCCAATATCTTTTGAGCAAGCTATCAAGGAACCTAGATGGAAGGAAACAATAGAGGAGTTGAGGGCAATAAGAAAAACCACACATGGGAGCTTGTCACATTACCTCAGAACAAAAGGCCTATTGGAGTAAAATAGGTCTATAAAGTCGCAAATTACACAGATAGGCTGGTTGCAAAGGAATTTTTGCAAAAAGCTGGTTTGGATTACAATGAGGTGTTTGCACCTGTGGCAAGAATTGAAACTCAGATTAGTGGTTGCTACAACCACTTTTAGAGGTTGGTCATTACATCAACTTGATGTAAAGTCAATCCTTTTAAATGGTCCTCTAGAAGAGGAAGTTTATGTTGACCAACGTCCTAGTTTTGAAGCGACAAGACATGAAGATAAAGTGTATACTTAAGAAGGCTTTATATGGGATAAAACAAGCTCCTCGGGCATGGAATAAAAGAACAAATTGCTTCCGTTTGCAGTTGGGTTTCAGCAAGTGTACAACAAAATATGGAATTTATGTGAGAGCTACAATATAAGTCATTTGATGATAGTTTACCTCTGTGTTGATGAACCACTAGTTATTGGCAGCAATGTAGTAGAAATTGAGGAGTTTAAAAGGAGAATTATGTTGGAATTTGAGATGTCAGATCTGGGATTGCTATCCTATTTTTTGGGAATAGAATTTATATCTACTAGTGATGGAGTTTTCATGCATCAAAAGAGATATGCAACTGAAATATTGAAAACATTTCATATGCTGGATTGTAATTCTGTCCAAACACCAGTTGATTGTGGTATAAAGTTAGAAATGGAGGGAAGTGACAATATAATTAATGCAACCTTGTATAACAGATTGTGGGTTTGTTGAGATTTTTGTGTAGTAGTAGATCTGACATAGCTTATGGAGTGTGGTGGATTAGTAGATGTATGGTTCATCTAAGACTCTCTCATTTGCTTGCAGCTAAGAGGATATTGAGATATGTTAAGGGAACTTTAGGATATGGGTTGTTGTTTTCAACACATGTCAGAAAAATTTCTGATGCAGTATCTGGCTATTGTGATTCAGATTGGTTTGGTAATAAAAGTGACAGTAAAAGTACAGCAGGGTATGGTGGCATTTCTTCATGTGAGGCTGAATACATTGCAGCCTCAATGGGAGCTTGTCAAGCCTTTTATGGCTTGAGAACTTGATGACAGAAATGAAAATTGGAAGGAAAGAGCATATGAAGATGCTAGTAGACAAGAAATGGACTATAAGCTTCACTAAACATCCTATTGCTCATGGAAGGAGCAAGCATATTGAAACAAGATTTCACTTTTAAAGGGATCAAGCAGGAGTTAAAATATTGCAGTACCAATGAACAAGTGGCTGATATTTTAACAGTCTCTCAAAGTTGACAGATTCAAGTGGATTTGAGAGATGATAGGAGTGCTGTCTATTACTAATCTGAATTAATTGGTAGATAATTCATGTGTTATTAGGTAGTTAGTGAGCTGTTAACTAACTGATTGTAATAATTATATACATGTCAAATGATGTATTGTGATATATGTCTGTGTGAAATATAAATTTTAGATTCAGTATCCGTATCCCTTGTTCTATTTCCCTTTTCTTCTCTGTTCTTGTGAGTGTGTTCTAACAGATACAACTCCTTATCAACAGCTACACTATCATCTGTATTAGCTCAATTTAAAGTCTGAATCCATGGGAGTATAGGTTTACAAGTTTGTACTCGTCTACCTAAGATATAAGTGACATTTCTGTTGAGATACGAAAATACCTTTGTTGGAGTGGGCCACTTCAATCCGAAAAATTATTTCAAACTCGTAAGAGTTTTTATCTCAAATCCTTTGCTAGATGTTGACTGAAAAATCATTACTAGTACAATAGTGTCATCTACTTATACTAACTAGATAATCACTCCCTTTAAATGAGTGTTTGATAAACAAAGTGTGATCCCCTTGACTTTGTTTATATCCTAAGACTATCATTGCCGAATCTCCCAAACCATGCCAAGGGATTGTTTTAACCCATATAAAACTTTCTTAATCTCCAAACAGAATTGGCAGCAACTTCATATCCTGGTGGGACCTCCATTTAAATTTCTTCCTCAAGCTCCTCCATGTAAGCATTCTTCACATCAAGTTGCTGTAACTCCCAGTCATAATTTGCAGCAAAAGATATTAGCCGAATTGTGTTCATCTTTGTAATGGGAGTAAATGTCTTTAAGTAATCTATCCCACAAGTTTGAGTGAAATCCTCCATTTAAATTTCTTCCTCAAGCTCCTCCATGTAAGCATTCTTCACATCAAGTTGCTGTAACTCCCAGTTTGCAGCAAAAGATATTACCCGAATTGTGTTCATCTTTGTAATGGGAGCAAATGTCTTTAAGTAATCTATCCCACAAGTTTGAGTGAAATCCTTAGCATCGAATCTCACTTTTCATCTTTCAATCAACCCATTACCTTATACTTTACCGTATAATCCCACTTATAACCGACTGACTTCTTTTGTTTTTTGGAAAAGAAACAAACTCTCACATTTTGTTCTTATCTATTACCTCTGTCTCTATCCATAGCTTGCTTCCAATTTTTATTAGATGATGCCTCAAAAGCATTTGTGGGAATTGAGATACAGTTTGGATTTGCAATAAATGTTTTATAGTTGGGGAATAAGTTGTAAAATGAGACATAATTCAAGAAAGTATAGAGTGGCTTTTCAGTGCATTTTCTGGTTAATTTTCTGAAGGCAATTGGAAGATAAAGATCATCTTCAACTAATTGGGTTTGTTACATTTTTTAAAATAATTGTAACTTTTTCTTTAAGTATTTTATTTGTTACTATGTCTTTTATGTATATTACATGCTATGTTTAGCAATTCCATGTAAGTGGAAATTTTTTGAATGTACCTGAGTATTTTTTCCACTCACTAGATTGACTTATTTATAACAGGAGTGATTAGAAGGACAATAAAAAAATTACTATTTTCAAGAGAACAAATTAAAATATCACAACTTACTAAGATACATTGAACTATGCTTAACATCAACTAAACTACTTGGAAAGATAGTAAACATTATATATTCCAATTTCCAACAATCTTACAGCTATTGCCTCAAATGATTAGGTCCATTACTGCTTGTATTACAGGTTTTACGTGGTCATTTTCCCAATTGTAATAGACCCTGAGATGCTCAATACTATAAAGTATAAAGTTATGCCTTAAACTAAGGGTTCTACCTCCATGATCTTTTCTTTCTTAGCCGATAATTGCAGATCCACACCCACACCCTTCTAACAGATATCTGATTAGATCGCAATGCTACTTTTATTTTATATTTTTGCTAAAAATGACTTTCAATTTTGCAATGTATGATATGCTGAATTCTTTCATTGTATTTACCCAGGTTAGAGAACATTTAGAACTATTTGCGATATTAAAGGGAGTGGAGGAACACTTGGTGGACAATGCTGTTATTAATATGGCTGATGAGGTGAGTTCAGTAATTAGAAGTCTTAACAACTTCTGTTTTTACCACAAACGCCCATAAGTATTCAAGCAGAAAGAAAACATATACTAATTCTTTGAATGAAAAGAATACAATGACTAACTCATTATTCTCTGTTAAAGAAATCCCATATAAAGATCAGAAAACATTCATTGAGAAAAACAGAAAAGATGACTGACGAAACGGCTACTTAAAAGAAACGGGATGGAACCAAATTATACTTAAAATTCAATAAATACATTAGTATTAAAATTAATACAAAATATTTGTATTTTTCAAAATTATAAAATACAAACTGTATTAGATATTAGTCGTTTAAAGATTCAAAATTACAAATAAAATCACAAATCTCACATGCCATTCAAGAATTTATTATAAAATTTGTATTTCTATCATCCATACTTTTTTACAAAATTGTTATTAATTATACTTAATAAACTAAATTAGAATAAATTATATTACTCACCAAATTATTTAAGACTAGTAAATAAAATCACCAATTTTTACACACCCTTCAAGAATTCATTATAAAAGTTATTTATATTATCAATATATTTTTGTAAAATTCTTATTAATTATACTTGGAAAATAAACAAATTTGAATCAACTATAGTACTCGTTAAATTATTTTTGAAGACAATGGTAGTCAGCAACCGGTGAAATATAATCTGTTTTAAGACAATTTGAAAATAGAACAAGGGAAGTATTGTATCTTAGCAAGACTAGAGCTCTAAAACCAAACTATCATAAAAAATTGATATCTAATTTGCTTTCATAATACTTACATAATCCCAGGCTTAACGTGTGCATTTCGGATTTATTTTTAATAAAAATGAGAACGCTAAGACATCACAATGTTGTTTGCCATACCACTACCGTAGCACCACAGATAACATCAATCATATGCAACTCCTCAAAATATCATAAAAAAAAACAAAAGAGTGGGGCACCATACCTGACCTACTACTAATCCCTAACTCTATAAACGGATATATAAATATATTCCTAAAATTCGGGACAAAGACATTATCTCACCAAGTATAATGTTAGATTTATTGCCAAAATCAACAAGTTTACCATCACAATAATAACCGTCCCTAAAAAATATGTGAAAAATGAATACACATAGAATCACTATTTACAAAACAATTCAGCCATCTACTAAGAAGATCTCAAGTAATAATATAAGTATCGAACCAAAATAACTAATTGAGAATGACACTCATCCGAACATTACTCTTGCCTTTGGAGATAACAACTTCCTTAGTCAGAATCACACCCATCACCATATAATATTATGAACACCAAAATATGAAGAGAAGCAAGCCACATTAGAAGCATGATGATTGCTAAATATTGCGATACACCATGAGAGCCTTCAACCACCCCATCAGTATTGCATCTGAACCAATGACAAGGAGCACGAAACCGAATAACTGGAACACATGACGCACCCTTCCTAGGATCTATATGTACCCCAAAACTTTTAAGAATGATGAGCTTTAGCATGTTGAATTTCATACAACTAGTGCAAAAACTGTTAGTTTGATTTTTTTTTTTCTTTTATATGAATTTTGCTCATGAAAGTATTAAGCTTTCATAAGAAAATAATATTTAAGGAAAAAAGAAAACAAAACCCAAACCGTTGGGGAACTGCACCTAATGCATGAAATCAAGCAAACATAAACTACGGTAGCCCATACCAAATTCAAAAAGAGCCTTCCCTATTTGATACCAAATAGTAAAAAACTATACCAAAATAAGCATTCCACATAGGCTATTTTGCTAAAATTCTAATATAGACTTTTGAGTTCCATGATTATTTGTTTTTGTATGTTTTAGCAGAGTGTATTACCACATCTTTCTCATTTTTCTTGAGGGGTCTTCTTATTTTCTTCTTGACTCAGTTTGAGTTGAAATTTCTTGCTCAACTGAATCGAGTTCCCCGTCCTCCTCAACTCTATCACCCCAAAATTTTGATATCCCTTTCCATCTCCTTGGACATAAAAGTCCTTAATTCAATATATGATTCTAACATTATATTCTCATATGATATGGGTATATTGTCACCATTTGAAATTGTGATGAGTTGTTCTTTATTCATTTTTAAGATATGAATTGAAAAACATAGGAAATAGAGTCATGTGATCTGTTGCTCCTAAATAAAGAATCTAATCATCCTGAGTTACATGCCTAACTATATTGAATAAACTCTTATATCTTGTGGACAAGGTACACAATCGATAAGACTTACTCATTGCTTTAATCATTGTTCTTAACAGTCTAGTTTCTCCTTATAGGCTTTAATATCAAGATCTGGTTGAGGAAGAACACTTGGTTGATTTGTGTCTTCGTGTTCTGTTAGACCCCTAGGAAATGAGAAAAGATATGTTAGGAGAAAATTAAATAAAGAGGGTGCAGGGCAGTTTTGTTGGTTAGGATGGGTTAGTCTCTTTAAAGACCAACCCAGTTAGGAGAAAGGGGACTTTGGAAGATTGTGAGTGTTGACACTGTGTGAAAGGAAGAGTGCTTCCTTTGTAACCCCTTAGGGTGTATCCAGTGTGTAGAGAATTATTTGGCAATAAACATTGCATTTCAGTATTTCTTGTTTCTCTGTGGGTTCTGTATCTGTGTTGGATTTCCGTCATTCAAGTTAGGAACGTAACATGTTCTAAGACCATTTTTGTGTGGTTCCTTTGTTGCTTCCTATGCATTTCTTTAGTATGCCCAGATCTTTTACAATATGAACAATATTCTCCATGGTTGCCTTTTGTAACGGGCTTTCCTCCAATGTTTGATCCATAGACGACCCCTTTTCTTGTTGTCATGAGGGAGCTTGTGTTAGAAGTTCCTCCGTTAAGCATAATAACCCCTCAGTCTCTTCTCTTATGATAGTAAAGACAATTTGTCTACCCCTAAGATTTGTACTCTAATTGGGTGTGTAGAAATTTAAAAATTCTTCCTCTTTCACGACTTCAACATGTGCAATAGCACTTGTTTTGCACATCTTCAGATTTTGGTATTGATCTTATTCGATCCACAACCCATTCAAGAATCCATGATATTCTAATATTGAGAGAGAAAATTTTTTGGTATTAAACACCCTGTTTTCAATGTCATATCAAGCAGCAAAATCCCTTTTCAAAGAAAAGGTGCTATATAGGTCATCCCAATTTCTTTAGCAGAAGAATAGAACATAATTCTGACATATGTCAGTGACCCTGGAATACCACATCCAGGTCCTGATTAGTGAATCGTCACGATCCTAAATCTAAAAATTAGGGTCATTTGATCTTGGTCCTCCATTGTTGATGTGGTCTAATCTTGATCATCCTTTTAAAATTCGCCAAATGTACTGACTCCACTGCAAATAATTTCATCTATAAATAAGGATCCACCACATTTGGAAGATCATTTGAGCCCATAGAAAGCATTGGTAATTTGCGGTGGTGGCAACAGCAGAAATAGAACCCCCACCCAAGATCTGGAGCTTGGTGACCAACATGAAAAAGGAGAGAAAATAAATATTTTATTGATTGTAATCATAATGGTTACATTCTCAACCCCAGTATTTGTAGTAACCACACTCTCTTATAAGAGGAAATAAAAATCAACTGAAAAGAATGTGCAGATTCAAGGGATATTTTTCCTAATAACTATAGAGATACGAGGATACTTTTTCCTAATAACAATTTTATCCTTTTAATAAATAATATTTAATTCTTAAATCAACATAAAAAACTATTAATAATATTATAAAAGAAAAACTATTAGAAAGACAAATAAATTATCCTTCAATTGATGTAGAAATGATTCAAAAATACAGTAATGTCTATATTGACAATTAAAAAAGAATACAATGTTTTGTTGAAAGGTAATAATTAAATGATGTTGTTACTTTATTTAAATTTACACGTACACACAGACATACATATGTATAACTAGAATTGAAAATCCAGGGGGGTTTCATTTCCGACAATAAGTATGATCGAGAAAGACTTATTGATCATTTGTAGGGAGTTGAATTGGTAAAATTTATGTAATTAATGTAGATTTTTTAATCTTATATTCTTATTTTGCAAAATATTAAATAGTGTTTAGGTTTCAGCTTGTTTACTCATCAAGGAAAGCTTCTGGTCGTTCCTATTTTGTATGGATCTTTGTCATCACCTGCATTCAGGGTCCATGGGTGGGGGATAACTGAGATATCATAGACCAGTACAAATCATGCTAGACTCAAAACATACCAATAACTAACACCCTATTATCATTGTTAACTTGCAAAACAATCTAGTCAACATAGAATGTTATACACCATTATTTCATAAACAGGTGGGCCTGGCTGATAAAATCAACAGTATTGTGAGAACTCTTTCTGGTGGCATGAAGAGGAAATTGTCTCTTGGAATTGCATTGATTGGAAACAGTAAGGTAGGATCCGCGTTGACAGGACATTCTTATATTAATTTGTTGAACAAAACTGCATGGAATCTTTTGGATTTACTTGACAGGTTATAGTCCTTGACGAACCTACTAGTGGAATGGATCCATACTCAATGCGCTTGACTTGGCAGTTAATAAAAAAAATTAAGAAGGGCAGGATAATTTTGCTAACTACACATTCTATGGATGAGGCAGATGAACTAGGTGACCGGATAGCTATCATGGCCAATGGTTCTCTGAAATGCTGTGGAAGGTTAATTTCATATCCATTTTTTCTTAGATATTGTTATGTCTTGGTGCTATTCTGGAAGAATTCCTGGTATTTTAATTTTGTAATAATTCCTGCTAGAGAGTTTACTCTTGACAAATCCATTTGGAAATCTAAGTAAGACTTCCTCAAAGGTTAAACCCTTTACCTACTAGACAGGGTTGCTTGACATACCAATGACATGGTGTAGATTTGTGTGCCCCACATTGCATTTTCTCCTGATGTTGGAGTTATGAGTGGCTAAGTTCAGAAACATCAGTGTTTATTTTTTTAATTTCTAAATTTTAGGGAGGCTATTACCATTTTTATTAAGTTTAGTGTATTCACCCTTTAAATTAGCAAGTTTTTCGATTTCATTTATAGCTTATGAACGTGAGAAGCATACCAACATATTGAAATTAATGGACACTTCATTAATGACAGAGGTCTTGTGGTTATAACCCATGTTCCTACATGACTTTAGATAGCGGTCATTTCCACTAAAGGGCTTTTCCTGGTTAGATTCCAAGAAAGTTGGGATGATCAATATTTATTTACTAACTTAAGGGGGAATGTTATAAATAATGGATTATTGGGATAAAATATCTTCAATATCTCCAAAATATGAGAAAATATCTTTAGAATCTCCCAGTTCATTTCAACATATTTTTATTTTCTTATTTTAAAGAGATTTATTGTTACAAATACAGGTGTGATGAGAATGTAATTGGTGTGGTTTTTATTAATAAAATAATTATTTATTTTCTTACATAGTTCAAGTATTTGTTTGATTTGTTGACAGTTCCCTTTTCTTGAAGCATCATTATGGAGTTGGTTATACTCTAACCCTTGCGAAGGTTTGTTCACTTCTTGATCATTTTGTCTCTAATGCCTCTAGTCTCTTATGGTTCACAATTGAAAGGCTTTAGTTGTTTTCATTTGTATTTCTTTTTGTCTTGTGCTTTCAGTCAGCTCCCACTGCTTCTATTGCTAGTGATATAGTATACCGTCATGTTCCATCTGCAACATGTGTAAGCGAGGTACTTTCCTCAGTATTATTCATTGAGATATGCGTTAATGTCAACATCATACATGTTAATGTGCATGAGTATCTTTCTGCCCTCTCACTTGTGTGTATGTGCGTGTTAATGAAGGAAGTTTATTTTAACCAAAAGGTTGGTTCTCCTAAAATAAAAATATCATAGGTGTTAGATTTTCTTGGTTTTAATGTCTCTTGTGTACCAGAGAAATTCCTTCAAAAACTAATATGGCTTTTTTCTTTCCTTATATCTGTTGTTTCCTTAGTTGTGATAGTAGATTGCGGTATCAAATCTAAATCCTTAAGATTCATGAACGTATGCTGTAGTGCATATATATTTGTAAGGCAGGGAGCTTCTTCTGAACCTATGATAAGCACTGCTTCAACTTTCAAGTATAAATTGTAATAAAATGTGAAAAATCTTCTACTTGAATATATGTAAAATCTATCTAAAACTACTTTGTACCTAATCTTAGAATCGCATATTCTTTAAATAAACGGGCTCTGAATGTCCATTATTCATTTTTTAGTCAGTTAGAGAAAAGGGCAGGAGAGCATTGGTGATATAATGGCATGCATGGAGAAGAACATGGTCATTCATTTAATAGGAACAAATAGAAGTTGATGAATGCTCACTTGCCTATTTTTTCTACATGTTAAATAGTTCTTGAGAGAAATCATAACTTTTTGACTTTAACAGTGTCAACATGATAATTGATTGTTTAAGTATTAGTGAGTTCATATTTAACAGTATCCAAAGCCCTGGTTTTCTTCTTTTCCCTCCATTTTTGAAAGAATTTAACTGTCTATCTTACTCATAGTTGTATATGAGATTATGGTTGTTGATTCCATTTTTGTCCTTACTCGAAATGCATTTACAGGTTGGAACTGAGATTTCTTTCAGGCTTCCGATGGCATCCTCATCAGCCTTTGAGAGTATGTTTAGGGAAATAGAAGGTTGCATGAAAAAACCAGTTTCGAACATGGAATTGAGTTGCAATGGTAACAAAGACAATCTTGGTATTGAAAGCTATGGTATATCTGTAACAACCCTGGAGGAGGTATTTTTAAGAGTTGCAGGATGTGATGATGAAGAAGTTGAATGCTTTGAAGAAAATAAGCATTCTCTGACATCAGTCTCTTTGGCTTCACTTCCTACTAATGATGATCCTTCCACAAAAATAAGTTGTCTTAAAATTTTTGGAAATTATAAGAGGATTCCGGGTTTCATGTGTACCATGTTGGGAAGAGCTTGTCACTTAATTTTTGCTACACTTTTTAGTTTTATCAACTTCTTGGGCATGCAGTGCTGTAGTTGTTGTCTCATTACTAGGTCAACATTTTGGCAACATTTTAAAGCCTTATTCATTAAAAGGGCAATATCTGCTCGGAGAGATCACAAAACAATTATTTTCCAGCTAATGATTCCTACTCTCTTCCTGTTTGTTGGTCTTCTATTTCTTAAGCTCAAGCCACATCCTGATCAGCAATCACTGACCCTTTCAACTTCTCACTTTAATCCTCTATTGAGTGGCGGGGGTGGGGGAGGTCCAATTCCATTTAATCTATCTTTTCCAATTGCTGAAAAGGTTTGTCACTGATTTAATTCGGTTTTTTATGTTTTGTTTTCTCTGTTTTCATAGACTTGTTGCTGCTAAAAAAGGTGGAGTCTGGTTGTTCTGATTAAATTTTGCTGAAATTTTTATTTTGTTATAAAGGTAGCAGAAAATGTAATGGGAGGTTGGATACAGAAGTTAAAGTCGAGCTCGTACAAATTCCCTAATTCAGAGAAGGCATTGACTGACGCAGTGGAAGTGGCAGGACCAACTCTGGGACCTGCTCTACTTTCTATGAGTGAATATTTGATGTCTAGCTTTAATGAATCCTACCAGTCTAGGTGTGAAAATATGAATTTCTTGCTTCTTTCTAGATTTTATCTGTTTTAAGAACTGTCAAGCAATTGTAACGAGATTGTAATATTTGTCCTTTCATGTCTCTGCCTTTTATTTTGTCATAGAGGAAAATCAAAATCTACTTGAAAATAGTAGTGCTTATATGAATACAGGACAAGAAAAGATAAGCTTCTCAAAGAATAAAGCTCACCAATCACTTTGTCCTAGTTCAACTTTGTTAGTGTATTCATTATTTTAGGATTGACACTTCTAAAGTTTTTCATTGCTAAAATACACGAAGTGTAGCATCTCAGAAATTTGAGAAATTCTTAGGTCTTGTGCAGGCTAAATTTTGCATTTACACTGAAGTTATTTTGATCAAATCTAAATGAAGCCAATTTTTCCTTCATAGAATCTATGATTATTCCTTTTCATTGATATCTCTGTATTTGAGTGCCAATAAAATTTACTTTCGTATGGAGATCATGGGTGATTTCTTTTAACTTTAAAAGTCAATATTGTACTAATGCTTTTTCCTTGCTGTCACTGTGCAAAAATTAAAATTGTATTGATGTAGTTTGTAGCTTTCGTAAAAGCTTGATGTGAGTCTATGCTGTGTCCAGATGTCAAGCCCTGCTGTTTTGTGCTTGTGGGGGATCTATTGTCATATTTAAACTTTTGTGCAGTTGGGATTTATAGTTATTTTCGAAGAAAATAATGAACAAATACATGTGCTATTTTAATTGTGTTATTACTTGTCAACCCAGTTAAAACAACTGATGCAATTTTTATATGACAAAGTAGTTGTGTTTTATTGCTATGTTTTGATATTCAGGTATGGGGCAATTGTGATGGATGATCAAAGTAATGATGGAAGCTTAGGATACACTGTATTACACAACTGTTCCTGTCAACATGCTGCTCCCACCTTTATCAATATGATGAATTCTGCTATTCTTAGGCTTGCAACTCAAGACACAAATATGACAATTCGGACACGCAACCACCCTCTGCCAACGACACGAAGCCAGCGCTTACAACGTCATGTAAGCCTATGTTTACTTTATTTCACCGAAGTGGATATTCTTTAAGTATCATGATGCATTATCCTGTTAGTAGTAGTGATGGGCATGCTTTGGGCTTTTGGATTTATTGCCTTACTATATTACAATGCTTTTGTAGTTCTTGTTCTTTTCTAGTTCTATGGTTCTTATTTTTCATATTTTCACCTAAGAGTGACTTTTATACTTATCAGCACTATTGAGTATTACAATGATAGATTAATATGGCAATATGCCAATGCCCTTTACATTATCCCCTCTAGTTCTACAGAAAATTAAAGGTTTGATAAGCTGTAGATGAAATTCTGTAGGACCTGGATGCCTTCTCTGCTGCAGTTATTATCAACATTGCTTTCTCCTTTATACCTGCCTCATTTGCCGTTTCAATTGTTAAGGTAAGTTGTGTTAAACTGCTTCCTGCTAGCTGTCTTTCTAATTATGTACTTTTTTTCCTCTAGGAGCGATTTATGAAAGAGAACTTTTCTTAGAAGATTTCTTGAAGTTTCTTTCATAGTAATCCTAGATAATTGTGGAGTCATGAATTCACTAGAGGAAACTGCTTGGTACTAGAGTGTCAAATACTAATGACATTCTCAAATTGCTTGTTTCTTGTTCTAAACATTCGTAAACTGTTGATTGGTACAGGAACGTGAAGTGAAAGCTAAGCAGCAACAACTAATCAGTGGGGTATATAATTTTTCAAAAGACACAGCATTCAATGTTGCTTTTCTATCTCATTCTGAATATTCATCTAACATTGAACTTGCTAATTAGGTCTCTATCCTGTCATATTGGACTTCTACATATATTTGGGATTTCGTGAGCTTCTTGTTTCCGGCCTCTTTTGCCATAATTCTCTTTTACATCTTTGGTATGTATCCAAATAATTATTAATACTTAGTTTTTATCTGCATATTTTATTTTCTGGGAAAACTAACATTGATCATGAACCCATGTCTAATAGTTTATTCACGTTACTCTGGTAATGGCTTATTTACTAGGATTTCTATATCATGAAGAGAGATTGGCTATTCTTTTGTTCTTTTCGACAAGGAAATTATATCATTTGGACTTCTACCGTCTTTCAATAAAATCTATTCTTTTATTAGGAAGACCGAACATTGGTGCAATAAGATGGCTGCCTTGTGAGCTAAAGGTCATAGGTGTATATCTACCCACTCCAAACCCCACCATTAGTGTTGTCTTCAGTTTGATATAGTTTTGTTATATGCGTTTTTATCTGCTTTGTTTCTTTTCATTCTCTATATAAAGAAAATCCTTGTTTTCCTCTATACATTTTATCAATACAAAGGTTGCCTCTCTTAACTCTAATACCCATCAGGTGGGAGCCTTGTGCATTGAGTTTCCCATTTTTTTAATTAGAAACAAAGGTTGTTTATTATTTATTTCATTTTTTTACCTTTTAGGTATTGCTATACAATGTTAATGTAGTAAACGTTCTAATTTATATTATCATGCTGATCCTTTCATCGTATTTTGTTTTCTACCTTTGAGGATTTCTTGTTCATAGCAGTCATTCACATGTGATAGCACCACTTTAGCATTGTTCCATCACACTCCTGCCAATTCTGATTGACGTTCTTGGAGCAATATGTATAGCAGCGGGTGTGAATTGTGGCTGCTTATGCATGAATTCATCACCATCACTTCTCATGAATCAAAACTTGTGGCCTTAGAATGGTGTTTTTTGGTGCTACTTTGGAGGAGAATGGTGGGCTTCACTCCATTTCTATTCAATCATATAAGAGTGCGAGTAGTTTCAACAAAATGCCTATTCTTGCGCATAACTACCACATTTTGTTGAGGTGTATAAACATACGAAGTTTGGTGAAGAATAACATGGGATTTCATAAAAGTGTTAAAAGAATGAGAAAGATAATCATGAGCATTATCACTACATAAGGTTCGAATTGAGACTCTAAAATTAATTTTTAATTTCATTATAAAAGGATTGAAATATAGGAAACAACTCAGAACGATTTTTTATTAAAAATAACCAAGTGCATATTGAATGCTGAAACCCTAAATTAGACTTAACCCGACTTGGTCCCCAAATGTCAGTGTAAATTAAGGCAAATAGAGACGAAACACGTGGAACACTGCTAGAAAAAGAACTGCGGCTTTGTTTCCCTGATTAACATGACTCACAAGACAAACTGAATAACTTCGACAAACTTGGAACAAGTTGCATCTTGACAAGACTAGGATGACTCAGTTGAGCATGTAGAAGAGATAGAGAATTTGTGATTGTGCCAACATGTATAGATGTTCTTAAGTGATGAAGACCATTAGACTCACATCTGATGTCAATTATCCGTCTCGAACTCTGGTCCTGTAAACAAACCAAATCTTTGGTAAAAGAAATAACACAATCAAGAGAATGAGTGAGACGACTAACAGACAATAAGTTAAAGGGAGACCCAAGGACATAAAGAACATATCAATGGATAAAGAAGGAAGGAGATGAATAATACTAATACATCGAGATAAAACCCTAAAGCTATTAGCCATGGTAATGGTAGTTAAATAACCGGAGGTAGACATACAAGAGAGAAAATATTTATTACCCGTAATGTGATCCGTGACACCTGAGTTTAGAACACCAAGAGAATTGGAGTCAGTGAGGCCAGTAAAAGATGTATCTTTATGGGCAACAGAAGCAGTATAGTCAGGGTTCTGACGATCTTCATACCATTTAAGAAATTTATTGAAAATAAAAGGTGGGCCTGAGGTATTAGATGAATTAGGATCTACAATATATGATTGCAGAGGAGCATTAGAAAAGGCCATAGATGAAATGGAGAGAGAAACCACCTTAGAGGAGAGAGAAAAACTCTAAAAAAATTAAACAAGCTCCGATCAAGATGATGAAGATAGATCTAGAACGTGGACAACACGACGACTCCGGTGGTCACGGTGACTCTGACGGATTTGGGGGGCGGCAGCGCGGTGGACCAGCAGAGGTGGCAGCTGAAAAATGCTGGTGAACGAAATGTAGGATTAATCTCCTTTGTGTAAAATATACACATAGGATATTTATTTATAAGTAGAAATAGTAACAAAATGACAGAAAATATAGACTTACATTCAACACATGTTACTAGGCCAATTAAAGAAAGAGAGAATTAAAAGTGGAAAACTCACATGAGAGGATCTATTCCTGGTCTGACAGATAGTTAAAGGATATTAATTAGCTCTCATTTGTATGATTTATCTTTTAGTTCAGTTTTCTCATTAGTGTATTAAAATATCAATTAAATTTCAGAACAATATAATAGTATGCTATTTATTTGCATATACTTCTTACAGTGGAGAGATCCTTTGCATACCATGATAGATATGTTTGATTTCTTGACAGTTTAACTCTGTTAAGTCAAACTTTTGGCATAATTAGTTATTTTAATATTAGATCCTTTCAATCCTGCCCTATCCCTAAACTTTCTATTACCAATAAAAGATCATTAGAATCGTCACCACCTGTGATTTTCTCAGGTGGTTGAATAGGCGTGAAATGATGTGCCACAATACTGCCATGACGTAACCCCCTGTTGGGGTTTCTACCTTACAGTATCATGGATGTCAATGCTAATTCTTGCTACTGAATGTAGGTCTTGAACAGTTTGTCGGAGGGATTTCTTTGTTACCAACAATTCTCATGCTATTGGAATATGGACTTGCAATTGCATCATCAACCTATTGCCTTACATTTTTCTTTTTTGACCACACCATGGCTCAGGTATGCGGAGATCTTGTTTTCTCCTTTGTTAATTATATTTATTATAAAATGCTAAGATATTCACTTGTTTTACAGAACGTGGTTCTGCTGATCCACTTTTTCACTGGATTGATACTAATGGTTATCTCATTCATTATGGGACTCATGACATCAACAATGAGTACCAATTCTTTTCTTAAGGTAAGTCCTTCAATTTTCTTCAAGTGTTCCAGCATGATTTATTTGGCCTTACTTGGGTAATTCTTTTTCCTGAAGCACCAAAAAACAGGAGAAAAAATTTCTGGTGGGTTAATTTTCAGTAAAATAAATGCCAATACAATTTTAAGCCTTTGAGCTCCCAATTTTGTGTTTTCTAAAGTGCATACTGCTGTCACTAGTTTTTGCATTAGTGTTTAGTGTTTCCATGATAAGTGGATACTAAAAGGAGACCAGTTTCTTTCCTTCACATGTGATGAGTACTAGATCTGCATATTTTGTTATTTTTTATTTTATGTATATATTTGTATATATTTAGAAAGAGTTTATGTATATGAGAAAAAAGATCCAATTCCATTAATTCAATTGTTAACCAGTACAAGAGGCTATATATAGAGCTCCACTACCCTGGAATAATGATTACAATATCACCTTTAGTGTCCTACAATATCTTAGATATAATAATTAAAAATATTGATAATGTCTCCTGAAAAACTCAACAATCTCCATCCAGCTCGAATGGATATCTATTATTCCCATGTAATTGTGTAATTGTGTAGTGTGTACAGAAGTGACTACTCTTATTTATGCTAAGGAACAAAATCAATCACTACTAATGAGAAATATTTATCTAGATATTTCCCTATTTGATGTGATCAAATCATATCATATCTTTAACACTACCCCTAATGCCATACCAAGGTCAAGTTTGTTACAAATGTCATTAACACAAGACCCCTTGAGGAACTTGGTGGACATGTCAACTAGTTGGTTGCTAGAGCTGACAGAGCATTACAAATCAATTTGGTGTAGGTGTGTGGAGATGACATGCTGAGAAATTAGCAATAATGGAGAAGCCTCACATGCTGGTTTGGTGCTGGCTAGTGCATGAAGATGATGCATCGAGGAACTAGCATAACAATTGGTTGTGAATTTAATAATGTAGTGGGCTCTGAAGAAGCGCTACTCCAATCGCAGGGTCATGACAAAGATTGTAGGAAGCGGCATTGTTGGAGAGTAGAAAGGATTAAAAGGCGTAGTGGATGTTGAAATGTAGAAGTATTCAATGGGCGTGGCATTTTCTGGAGATAAAAAAATGTACTAAAAAATGTTTGGAGGGTGCGATGAATACTAGAGATAAAAAAATGCTGAAAGGGTGTAGAGGTTGCCAAAGACCAAAAATGCTCAAAAAGGTAAGTTAGTTGTCGGAGAGCAGAAGTGCTCAGAGTGCACAAACGGTCGTTGATGAGCAAAAATGCTTTGAGTACGCAGCAGGTTGTGAGAGAGCAATAGTACTCACACGGCATAGCAACTGCCAAAGAGCAAAGGATGTTTTAATAGTATTATTTACCCAAGAGAGGAAGTCAAAGTGAAATAACAAGTCATGAAGGATGGTACACTCTAGTACCACTTACTTGTAACTATCTTGTACACATGTGGCACTTGTATTTATGGTGAGGAACAAAATATATCACTAATGATGTGAAATATTTGTTAAGATCGTGGTTATCAATAGCTAATCAACTCGTAAACTCAAAACGAGTTTACGTTCCCACACCCTCGAACCTAGTTATCTCACATGTAGAATCGGTTTTTAGTAGGCTCATGTAAACTCAAGCAAACTTGGTTAAACTCGTGTAAAATCATGAGTTTAGAGGTGATTCATTGAGCTCAATTGGACACTAAGAAAAAGCCAAAATCAGCACTGGATTTGTTTGTTTCTATGGCATGATTTATGCAAAATGCACCTAGGGAAAATTTCATGAGTTGTTGGTTTGCTTTAGCTAGTTTTTGTTAATTTTGGTTGTTGATGTTGTGGGTTCTCCTATTGCACTAATACATCTCTCTTGGTGTCTTCTTAGCTCCGCTCCACTTTTCTCTATTTGTGTTTTTGATTCTTCTCCACACTTTGCCATCTCATAAATCCCTTTTCCTTTCTCTTTCTAGTTTCAAATATGAGCTAAAAGTTAGTTGAGACATATTAGGGTTTTAGCTTTTGATCTTTACTCCTCTCTTGCTATGTTGGACAATTTGACCTCCATTTAAGTCCAAAAACCTTTTTTTTTTTTATGTAAAGCATAATAGATTGTATAATCAACTAGAGTAATGATAGATGGATAACAATATTAGAAAAATATAAAAGATATTTAAAAATATAATAATATGATAAACTGATAATAATAGTATTATTATTATGGTAAAAAAGATATAAAGACTTGTTTATATCATCATATAATATTAAATTATTATATGATTCATATGTATTTAATATTTTTTTTAATGTAAAGTAAAACTTACGAGTTTATTATTCGAGTTTACAATCTGAGTTTATGAAAGTCCCATCAGTTTACATAAACTTGAATGGGACAACCTTTAAGATGTTTCTCTATTTTGCGTAATTAAATCATATCTTATTTCTTTATTTAACGTAAGCAAGTATTTAACAATCTCACCAATGTAAAATGAATTTTAGAGTTTGGGTTTCGGTTTAATTCTAACCCACAAACCTTGAGTTATATGAGAGTTCTCCCCTGTTTGGTATACTTTTTTCAAGCTCTATCTCATATCAATGGGGGGCTTGTTTTTCTCTATATACAAAAACAACCCTCCTAATGGATTTAGAATAGACTCTAATACAATCTTAAAATTAGGATTCCGCCTAACTTAATTCAAAAATATTGATTTCTCCACTAATGTACTTTTGACTTTATTTGAATTTAATGTGGTATTTGAGTGTTTCCAATAGTGATAATTGCTTAAGTTTTATATGCTGTCACATCTCTTGGTGTGGGGCTAACCACCATTTTTGTGAATGACAGCCTCCTAAAGAAGTTGCTACTGAGGTGGGCTAAGGGTGAACCCAATCAAGGCAGATTTACTATAATATATATGAAAAGGGATTGCAACAACTTCCTGTAAAAGGAAGTTCCTACTAGGATAGGAATAGCTGATATCTTTGAGCAAAATATTATTGTCATTTAGATTGTATGTTGGCACAAAGTAAAAGAACACTATTGGAAATGATATATATCTTCTTTCTAGCTGCTAGAATAGTAATTTTTTCATTTATGTTGGATATCCCATATTGACTTGGATAAGACTAGATTGTAATAAGTGAGGTGCAATCATTATCTTAAAAGCCGGTTTTGTGAGCGTCAATTAAACTCAAACTTACTACTAAGATGGTATCAAAGCCTACTCTCAGTCAAATTCTGTGGTGTTAGACTATCCACAAATATCTAATCTCACATTCGAGATGTTCATTTTCAACTTGAGGGAGTGTGTTGGTGATCCAACATCAACTAAGAATAAGGTCAAGTTGTAATATATAAGTGGATTGCAATCCTCTCCTTACAAGCCGATTTTGTGATGTTAAGTTAGACATAAGCTCACTTACTAAAATAATATCAAAATTCGTAGATTTTATGCTATAGTTAATATTTTTTTGTAAAGTTTTAATTACATAATTAGGAGGATTAATAGGCTGACAACGTATTCTATATTTATTGTACAAGATAAATGATCCTGAACTGTAGGGATAGATTATATCCATCATAAATTAGAATTTTCAGTTATTAAGTCTTTGTATTCTATTTAAGAGCAATTGCTCCTCTATGAATAATATCAGAAACAGTTTTTCTGACAATTCCCTTGGTCAAACACATAATAATAATATGCATTTGGTGTTTCTCTTCCAGAACTTTTTCAGAATATCTCCTGGATTTTGTTTTGCTGATGGTCTTGCTTCATTGGCTCTTTTGCGGCAAGGAATGAAAGATAAAACAAGTGATGGAGTGTTTGACTGGAATGTTACGGGGGCTTCCATCTGTTATCTTGCTGTTGAGGTGCAAATCTTTCCGTCTAATTTTGCTGATATTGTGTTTTTTGCTTTTGATATTCCAAGTTTAAAACTGAAATCATTCTTTACATCAGCTCTAGGGCTGATTTAAGAAACTATAACTAGAAAGTTGTTATTAGGAAACAACATTTATTACATTGAAAATACAAAGCTGTAATAACTGCTTTATTTCATAATAATGTCAACAAAACCCGTAAGTATAAAACACACATAAATTGGGACAAAAATATTTTGCTGTAGCTAATCCATTTTTTTCTTGATGCAGAGCTTTAGTTATTTTCTGTTGACACTTGCACTTGAAATTTTACCTTCTATCAAATTGACTTCATTCATGTTCAAAAAGTGGTGGGAAAAAATTAATATCTTCCGGCATGATAGTCCTTATTTGGAACCTCTGTTGGAACCTTCTTCCGAAACTGTTGTTATGGACTTCGATGAAGATGTAGATGTAAAAACAGAAAGAAATAGAGTACTTTCAGGTTCCCTTGACAATTCCATTATCTACCTGCGCAATCTTCGTAAGGTATTTCCTAGTATTATTTACTTCAACATGCTTTTTTGTAAAGAAAAATGTTGTGCATTTCAAATCATTGCCATCATGCCCTTATAGTGATATTTTCTGAATTTAAGGTATATTTTGAGAAGAATCATGGACGAAAGGTTGCCGTAGATTCTTTAACTTTCTCAGTCCAGGAAGGAGAATGTTTTGGCTTTTTAGGAACAAATGGAGCTGGAAAGACCACAACTCTTTCTATGCTTTGCGGTATGTCAGATTTCTGAGCATGATATCTTACTGCATGTTATGTGATAAGCCGTCTTTTTGGCTACCAAACTTAGTTTCTAATCAAAACCTTTGAAAACCTGCATTGTTTTCTTTCTTTTATTGATAAAGGAGAAAAGTACAAATTGAGGATGAGAAATAGTCTTGCTAAGTAATTGAAGATCAAGAAGAAAATATTAAAAAGAAAAACTATGGACAAGACACATACAACATAGGATGCGACGTCCGTGTAAATTTAACAGATGCTTCTCCTATAAGAGAAATAGCAGTATTCCAAAGTATGTACGAGAACTGCACATTCTTAATAGACAACTGATGTACAATAGAGATTCTGGTGTTTCTTTCACCCAAAAACTCTTAAGAAATACATTGAGACATAGTAAAATTAACACATAGTAACTGCTGAAGATTGTTGGGCATGCTAGAAAGGAGAATAACATGAAAAGGGAAAACTGAATATTATTCAATGAGTTTGTAATACAGGCATTAATCCCCTTTTATAAGCTAGGGAAACTAAAAATATTAAGGGAAGTAGGAAATGTAGGAACGAAGAAAATCTATCCATATAGTTATAAATATAATCTCAATATACAAGAATATTCTATTCTATTTACAAGTCTCCTTCAACTTGGTGATTGAATATCAATCATTCCTAACTTGTAGTAATTTGTTGGAATCTCATTCTAGGGAGTCCCCTAGTGTATACATCTTAGCAATTGGAGTCTTGAAGCGGTGTAGGCCACCAAAGCTATTAGTCTATTGTCTAGCTTCTCTTTGATGAACTATTTGTAAATTTTTATATGTTTGGTTCTAGATATGTGCAATATTAATAGCAAAATTGTCCAACTTCTATTTGTCTTGTGTTCCAAAATCTGCTTCAGCTTTGGCTAGACCATTCTCTTCAAAATGACTAAGCTTCTTACACCTTTTGAGAGTAGTATGAACCATTTGGTACGAGGAACACCATGAATTTGGTTCCATTTCTTTTGTTGCATAGACCGGCCCTTCATTTGCTGGTCTAACTCAATTCACCTCTGGGTGTCTCAACTCTAGAGTCACAAGTCACATCTCTAGCAATGAATCTCTTTTCTCTTCCATTTCCACTTCTGGTTTTTTACCATCTGTCACCATGGCTAATGGTTCTCGAGCCTCCCCTAATGGGGTTGGTATTTTCATCTATTACCTTCTCTTTTCATTTGGTTCCAATAAAGATTATGTTTTCTTACGAGATTGGAGTTTGGAATTATGGTAATGGATTTGAGTCTCATGGCCTTTACCATCTTTGGACCTCTCCTCATACTGGCTTGGTTGTGGATTCCCCTTCTCTCATCCATGCTTAGTTGGGTCATCCTAACCTCGCTAACTTGTTACGAGTCTTGTGAGTCGTGTCAATTAAGAAAACATAGTTCTACTCCTTTTCCCAAGAGTGTATCTAATAGAGCTTTGTCTCCTTTTATTTTGGTTCACTCTGACATTTTTGGGGACCGAGTTGTGATAAATCCATTTCAAAATTTTAATATTTTGTAACTTTTATTGATGATTAATCTCGTTGTACTTGGTTGATCTTAATGAAAAATCGTTCGGAGTTGTTTTCTATTTACACTGGAATTGAAAATCAATTTCATAGTGACAATGCTCGTGAGGATTTTTCTCATTCATTTCAAACTTTAATGGCTTCACACAATATTTTTTTTTTCAAACTTAATGTGCATATACACCTAAACAAAATGGGGTTTTTGAGAACAAGAATAAATACCTTATTGAAACAACTCACACCTTTATACTTCATGGCCTAGTTCCTTAACAATTTTGGGGGTGATGTTCTCACCTTGTGCTATCTCATCAATCATGCCCTCCTCGGTTTTAGATTACGAAATCCCTCATTTTATTTTATTTACTCATCAAGCACTCCACCCTTTACCTTCTCGAGTCTTTAGGTCTACATGCTTTGTCCATATCCATACTCCTGACCTTGATAAATTGTTTGTGTCCTTTTGGTTTTTCTCAAAAAGGGTGTAAGTGTTTCTCACCTTGTTTTCGTCGCTGTGACCTTAGCTATTGTTACCTTCTTTGAGTCTTCTCTATTTCATGTCTACCTCTCTCCCCTCTTATATAGTCTAACTACCACCATCACCACCCCCTTGCCTTTGATATCACTGTTGTGTCTGATGTACCACCTTATACACCATTGTTGCCTCCTTTTCGAGTGTACCATCGCCACCAGCGTCTACACCCTCCAACTGGGCTTCCCCAGTGTCACCTCCTTTGTCTACTCTGATGCCATTTTTTCTTTGTTCACCTCATTATATTGCTCTAAGTTATCATAGATTGTCTCCATCCCTTTTATATTTGTCTTTCCTCTATTTCTTTTGTGCCAGTTCCTAAACCTGTAGGTGATGTTTTAGCTCACCTTGCCTGGAGAGAAGCTATGATTGTTGAACCGTGCACTCTTCGAAACTTGGTATCTTGTTCCTTTGCTGCAAAATCTATGGTTGCTTGCAGGTGGATTGTTGCTATTAAAGTTGGTCTTGGTGGCATTATAGATTGACTCAAAGCTGGCTTGGTAGCCAAAGGTTTATTCAAATATTTGGATTGGACTATGGTGATACCTTCTCTCCCATCGCTAAGGTGACTTCTATTTGATTATTCCTTTCCATGGTTTCCTTTCCATGGATGTCAAGAATGCTTCCCTTCACAGAGATATGCTGGAGAATATTTATAGGGAACAAAATATTGGTTTTGTTGCTCAAGGGGAGTCTTCCAGATTGATGTCACCTCTACAAATCTTTATATGGTCTCAAGCAGTCTCCTAGGAATTTGTTTGGTGGATTCAGAGAAGTTGTTCAACAATTTGGTATGACTAGATGTGAGGTTGATCATTCGGTGTTTTATCATCATCCAATTGTTGGGTGTATCTACTTGTAAGTGTATGTTGATGACATTGTTCTTATAGGTAGTTATCATCATGACATCCTTCTGATTAAACAACACTTGTGACATCATTTTCAAACAAAAGACCTTGGCAAACTTAGATATTTCTTGAAGATTGAGGTTGCACAATCCAACAATGGAATTGTCATTTCTCAAAGGAAATATGCATTAGATATTTTAAAAGAAATTAGACTAATGAATTCCAAAACCATTGACTCACCCATGAATCCCAATTCCAAACTACTAACTAGTCAGGGGGAGCCACTGCCTGATCCTGATAAATAAAGAAGATTGGTTGGAAAATTGAACTATCTCATAGTTAGACGTCCTGACATTTCCTTTGTTGTCAGCATGATAAGTTAGTTTCTAAATTCTCCATGTACAAGACATTGGAATGCAATTATTCGCATTTTGAAGGTGCCCTTGGAAAAGGTTTGTTATATGGTCACAATAATTACATTTTTCTTGTGGGTTATTTAGATGTAGAATGGGCTCGATGTTTGATAGGATATTCACCTCTGAGTTGTTGGGAAAGCAAGAAGCAAATTGTGGTAGCATGATCAAGTGCATAAGCATAATATTCAGCTATGGTCTCTACCACCTGTGCGCACTTTTGGCTCAAACAGTTGCTTAAAGAATTGATATTTGGGGGAGTTCACACAAATGAATCTTATTGAAGATAACCAAGCTGCGCTGCATATTTCCGGTATTTCATAAGAGAACTAAATATATTGAGGTAAATTGTCACTATATTCGAGAAAAGATTGCATTTGGAGGCATTACCACTCAATTTGTTAACTCTAACAATCAACTGGCAGATATCTTCACTAAATAATTGTGGGGTTCTAGAATTGATTTAGCGATTGTAAGGGGAAGTGTTAAATGTAACTCATGGGCCTCGGGCCATCACTTTGTATCTTCTTTTGTATTCGAGAGACTTATATATATACATGCTTCTCTGGTGGAATAGACACGGATAGAGATTATTTTTTGTCTTCCCTATATCTCAACAAAAGCATTATACAAAGGGAACATTTATAGTAGCTACCCTTGCAGAAGCAAATAGATCAAAAGCGAAAATAGAATCACCCAAAAAGGGACAGGTGGCAAAATGAATTAAAGGGGAATGTCATGTTGTTTGTAACTGAAAGATAATATAGTGAGAAAAAAAATATCATTTATATTCTTATTTTTTATAATAAGTTTAATCTTCTATCTTAAACAAACCCAAAGTGATGAATTTTGATGTTAGGCAAAATTTAGTAGATTTCAAACAAGTATACCTGTAGAAAGGTTTTTGTAATTGTAATTTCTTACTGTTGAGTAGCTGTGAACTAGGTATTTCTCTCCACTTCTTTTGGGTTTATTATTATTAAGGTTCTGTTTTGCTTTTCCAATTAGGGGAAGAATCTCCTTCTGATGGGACTGCATTTATCTTTGGCAAAGATATATGTTCCCATCCAAAGGCTGCTCGTCGATATGTATGTGATCTTTTCTTCAGAAACGAACATTCACAAATTTAAGATATACCTGAATCCATCTGACCCTTGTTTATCTTAATTTTTAATCTCAGATTGGATATTGTCCACAATTTGATGCTCTATTGGAATACTTAACTGTCCAAGAGCATCTTGAGCTTTATGCTAGAATAAAAGGTGTTCCAGATTTTGCAATGGAAAATGTATGTGTAAGCAATTTCTAATTATCTTTATGGTTGGGATAATTTATGAAATAATGTTCATTTGTCAATAATCATTTTATAATTCATAATTTCATGCTAACATCATTAAAAATTTGAAAAGCCTTTTTCATCTGGTTCATGACATCAAAGTTAATAAAAAGGAAAAGTAATTACAATATATGAATCTTATATAGTCTACAAATTCTATTGAAATAACATGATTTAAATGAAAAGGGTTTTGATCAAATATTTTAGCACAAACGTTGAACAATATATAATGCTAGCTGTCAGCGGTCATTTAAAAAAATTGTGTTAAAGATAACTTCTTCACCATAAGGTCAAACATATTTGTCTTAGCCATAGACAATGTACATGAGACCGGGAGAAAACCAAAATCCACTACTACAAGCAAAAATTATATATAATATCTGTGTACTATTAAAATCTGTGGAATAGCAACTACAGATGCAAGGAAAGAAGCCAGTGCTGCTTTTGTCAAATTTTACCCGTCTCTATCTTTTTATAAAAATAGCTTTAATTTTATTATATTTTCACCTTAGTAAAGGTCCATGAATTCTCTAATATAATATGTAAAATATATTAAGAAATGGGAGTTTGAATTAATTTTCACACCTAAATTAAATATCAACTTCTTTGTTTTTCAACTCTTTAAATAGTGGTTATCAAACAGTCTAAGACTTAAAAATATAGCATGATTTTTCTTCAAAGCCTAGTGGTTTCAGTTATAATTTATCCTTCACATAGAACAGATTCAAACAAAATAAAATATGCTTTAAATGGTTTTATTTACTTGATTGCAATCAATACTTTTAAAATAGTTGAACAAACTACTAAATTCAATGTTATGAATATATATATATATATATATAATGGAGATTATATTTTCAGGGTTAAAGTTGGAGTAATTTGATTCCTCATTATGTTATACTATATATGTGTGTTTGTGTGTGGTAGAATATTATATTCTCTTTCATTACCTATGATTATTTGGACAGGTTGTTATGGAAAAGTTGGCCGAGTTTGACTTGTTGAAACATGTCAATAAACCATCATTTTCACTTAGTGGAGGGAATAAAAGAAAACTGTCTGTTGCAATTGCAATGATTGGTGATCCACCTATAGTCATTCTGGATGAACCATCCACAGGTACAATAAAAGTTATTCTCAATTATCATATTTCTTTAAACATCATGAAAATGCATTTTTACCATCTTAATTTTTAGAGTTGCATTAAAAGCTATCTTGGTCCTTGATTTAGAAGCCTAAACTTTTAGTTCATTTGGTTCCTTGTGATACTATAAATCCCAGTTCACCAAGTGATCAAGAATTGAATTGTTGCCTTCAGTTCTTAAATTTTGTTTTAAAATAGTTTCTGCATATTTATTTGTTAATGGTTTTTATTTTGAAGTGAAGGGGCAAGTTCTCCATTCATGGGTCTTAGCATAGGTCTAATGATTTTTGACAAAAGCAACTGGACCTCTCATTTCAGGAAAAAAGGGTTTTTAAGCTATATATAGATAGATTAGCTATGTGAGACATATTGCTATGCTTGATTAATTGGAAAAGTAATATCTATCACCGTCGATTTTTTTTACTTCTAGGTATGGATCCCATTGCCAAAAGGTTCATGTGGGATGTAATATCTAGGATCTCAACAAGACGAGGAAAGACTGCAGTAATTCTGACTACACACAGCATGAATGAAGCCCAAGCCTTATGTACCAGAATAGGGATAATGGTACAAACTTATTTTCGTTTCTCTTAACTCTTGCTCTGCCTTGCACCCCACAAACATATACCTGTTTTTTGTTTATTTTCTGAAGGTTGGTGGACAATTACGATGCATTGGAAGTCCACAGCATCTGAAAACAAGATTTGGGAATCATCTGGAACTAGAGGTATTAATGGTTACAGCAACGAAAGGCTTCTTTTTTTGTGCTTCTTCATTTTTCCTAGACAAAAAGCATCTTAAAATATGTAATTCTTGGTTACCCTCTTTCCAGGTCAAACCTACTGAAGTGAGTTCTGTGGACTTGCAAACCCTCTGCCAAGCTATTCAAGAAAGACTTCTTGAAGTCCCGTCTCATCCTAGAAGCTTACTTAACGACCTTGAAATTTGCATTGGGGGCACTGACTCTGTCACATCGGGAAATACCTCAATTGCAGAGATTAGCTTGACACGAGAAATGATAAGCTTAATCGGGCACTGGCTTGGCAATGAAGAAAGAGTAAAGACATTAATCTCTTGTACGCCTGTCTGTGATGGAGCTTCTCAGGAACAATTATCAGAACAACTATTTCGAGGTGGTACGTGTGAATCTTCCATATCGTTGGAAACTTTTCAAAGTCAACAATCCTTTTTTTTCTTTCGTGGAATTCTTTTTCAAGAATGAATTCGTATTGTGTTTAGGGTTTTTGTACGTATGCATGTATCGACCAAAATCCTTATTTAATTAAAATAGTAAACTTTTTGGGAAAATCTCAATTTCAAATTTAAATTATCTTATAATATCAGAAGCAGAGATGTGTGAGTGATATATTTTAAGCAGCTTTTGCAAGTACAAAAAAACTGTACAAATTCCAGCATGTCTTGTGTGTATTGAATTAAATAAATCCGTGTCAAATTGTATAATGGTTTTCAAACTTTACTCAGCTTTTTCGACAAACTAAATTTCATCGTTTGTGGTTCATACTTAATTTTATGCAAATTCTTTATAAATTCTTCATAATTTCCTTCCTGAGCTAAAGATGAAGATACAGACATACATTTCATACCTAAATCCTGTTTGGATAAATTTTTCCAGACATTTATAGGAGAAGAAATTAAGAAGAAAATGTGAAAAAAGTTTCTTCTATAAGTTCAAATTGGTTTATGCAAAATCTAAAATCAAATTTTGTAGAAGCTAAATAAGATAGTTCTTACAAACTATCTTATGTAAAAACTAGTTTTAGATTATGGGAAAAGCTTATTTTATTTTTGTTTTTTTGTTTTCTACTTTGTAATACAGTGACTTATATTATAGAGAAGTTTACCAAAACATGTTCATACAAAACCAATCATGGGCCTTCAACTAGTTGTAGCTTTAAGTAGAGTTGGTCCATGACGATGACACAAAGATCTTATTTATTTTAAATCTTAAAAAATTCATAAGTTTTCTTCTAGTCTTAATTTCCCCTTTTCTATTGTGTTGGTAATTAGGCGGCATTCCATTGCCAGTATTTTCTGAGTGGTGGCTGTCTAAACAAAAATTCTCAGAAATTGATTCATTTATTCTCTCTTCATTTCCTGGAGCAAGATGCCAAGGGTGCAATGGTTTGAGCATCAGATATCAGGTATTTTTCAGTTACCAGCTTTGTCAATGCAAAATTCTGTTATGATTGAAAAATCCTCATATCGGATTATCTGCAGGCCTGTGTAACTTTTTAACTATTTAAACTTGAAGTAGACTATTTTTACCTTCTAACTAATTTCATAGATATTCAGGGAAACAAATGCCATACAGTTGTGAAAATCACACTTATCTTGGATTTTATCCCCATTTCTTCTCAACTCTTGCCCTCCACACCAATATCTGTTTTCTCCTTCTCTGATCTTCCTTAATCCAGTGCCAATGTCTCTTGATTTCATTTCAGAGAAAATAAATTCAGTTGTCATATCATATGTATTGTTCAAAATTGCTTTAAATCATGAAACGGGAGTGGGAATGTCTTTGAACAGAGTAGAGAGGGCGGAATTAAATAGAAGCAATCCTCTATTTTATGTTACTTATATTTTGAGTTAAATAAATTGATTTAATTACTTTAGAAGAAGTCATGAACCAGCAAATTCCAAACAATTGAGTTGTTGGGTGAAATGAAAAGAACATGAAAAGTTTAGATGTCATATCCCTTCGTGCAAAGGCCCTTTTGACATTAACCGTGGGTAATGTGCTAGCCTACCCTTCCTTGTGCTAAAATTTAACTTCCAACTTCTATTTAAAAGAATGGGAACAACAGGGATCCATTTCTTGATAGCGTAGTCTTGGAGGCTTTAATACTGTATTCTAAATCAAGTATCCCCAAAACTGAAGCTATTAGATGAAGGCTCATAAACACCTTTATTCTAAACAAGGCACCTTGGAAAGTATGCCTGTTTGCCCTACAACCAATGATATTTGGATCCTTCTTTTACATACCTATGTTAGGGATTCAAAGTGGCAGAAATAGACGAGAAAAATAAATCTTTACCTTTCTCCAACATGAAATGTAACCTGAGAGGTTTTAAAAGCTTTCTATTATTTCTTAAGTTTCCAACCTTGACTCAAAAACATCCAAGAATGAGTAAGGAAGAAATGGGATTGAACTATGTGGACATGCAACTAGTTTGATTTTCTCACTTGATCTAAGAAGGGATGAATACTTGGTCTATGTGCATTTTAATTGTTGATCTTACATCAGCTAGAAATATAGCCGAATTATAGTATATAAATGAGTGCTAACCTCGTCTTACAAATTAGTTTTGTGAAGTTGAGTTAAGTTTAAAGTCCATTTTTTAATATGATATCTGAGTCTGTTCTAGTGAAGTTCATTGGGTCTATTGTGCCACTTGCTATTGGACTGCTCTTGGATCGCCTACAAATATCCAGTCCTAAGATGCCTAGTCTTTGATGTAAATGGGTGTGCTGAAGATTTCACGTTGACTAGAGATATGACCAAATTATAGTATATAAATGATGCAAACCTCACCTTACAATTTAGTTTCATGAGATTGAGTTAGGTTTAAAGTATACTTTCTAATTCTAACCTTTGACTTTTGTTTAGAAAAAACGAAAGATATAACTATTTGAAAATGAAGAGATAAATTTGTGGGACATTAGTGGAGCATGATCACATTTGTGATAGTGTTAGACTTCTTGAAATTGGCAGAATTACCTCTTGATGAATCAAATTTAGAAACTGCACTTTTTGGCTTTTTTTTGGATGATGGTAACGGAGAAGAGAAGAATGAAACAACTAGTGTTAGACAATAATTTAGTAATGATGTTTCTAAATTGTAGGCTATTATAGTCAATATTTATTTGAGTAAGACTAACATGTAGGCGGAAACTATATTTCTTTTGCTATGAGCACAAATGTCTTCTTTGTAAAATTGTGGTCATCATAATTATGGAGGATTAATGAGAATTGATCAACATCTCTTTCTTTACCAATATTATACTTCATATAAAATATTTTATAAATCTTTGTTAACGTATCCAGAATGTATTAAATTTTTTAATACTAAAGAAAACCTGTCATATTTCTGTGTCCGTATTGTATCATCCAAGCTTCATAGATCAAGATTAAAGTCTAATGCATGAAGAGGGAGTATGTTAGAGTTGTAAAATCATTCATGATTCTTTACTTGATACCTTCACCGTTTTAGAGAGTTTTGTTACGGTTTTGATGTCTTGAATAATGTTAGACATATCTTGTGATTGATGTCACCAGTTTATCTTCACTTTGTTCAGCCAAGGTGGAAGATTTGTATATGCATGTCAATGCAGTGTATCCAGGTTCAATTTTACAGTGCATATAGTAATTCATCTTCTGTTCACTGCAGTTACCATATAATGAGGATTTTTCCTTGGCAGATGTATTTGGACTTCTTGAAAGAAATAGGTAAATGCAAGGCCCTGTTTATTTTTCCTGCTCGTCAAAAAACGTGACTAAATTCCACTAAAATATCATTTACAGGAATACATTAGGGATTGCGGAGTACAGCATCAGCCAGTCAACTCTAGAGACAATATTTAATCATTTTGCAGCTAATCCATGAGGTGTCCTCTTTTTAGGATCCCTTTCATAAATTGTTGCTTATTGGTTATAGCTTGTTAAATGTATCGAAATGATGATGCTCCTTCTTGGATTGAAAACATAGAGGCCTTGGACGAGATTCTAAAGCCTTGGATATTGTACAGTCAATGATTATAGTGCCATTGAATTGTAAATAGATTTTTATCACTAGGTCCCTTAATCAATCTAACTCTTTTAGTTGAGGGTGATTCATCTTGGAATTACCCTTAATTAATCTTGTTCCATTCTAACAATTGTGGAAATTAGGGAGTTCGGTAGAGTTGTTTGTTGCTATGCACTCCGCACCGCAGCCATCTACTAGCTACTACCAGCGTACCCAGAAAAATTTGCTCCAATCATCGCTATACTTATTATTTCTCGGGCAATTGCATTTTACCCTTTGTAATTTTTTTCCAAACATCATTTTTCTCCATATTTTAGTGTACAGAACGTAATTTTGATTGTTACTACAAGTTTAGGAATTTAATTTTTGGCATGTAATATATTTTGAAAACTAAATTCTGGAAATGTATGTAAACTGAAAATTTAGGCTATTGCAATTTTAGCACTCTTTGAAGACCTTGTTGAGCAACGTCTTCTTAGAGTTGGTCAACGTTAAATTTGACAAAGACATGGTGAGTATGAATTTAAGAACTCGTCCTTGTAGGGACTTAAGCTTTTTCTTCTAGTGCCTCCATGATTTCTTCTTACATTTCCATTTATATTAAAATGATAACTTTGCCCTTTTTGTTTTATAACAATCATGATTTTCAAAATTTATACCTTTCAAATAGTGCTTTTTTAATTATTTAAGTCTTTTACTATAAATTTTTAAAGGCTTTTGAAAAATATATTTTGTAACTAGGATTTCAAAACATATGTTTTACAATTGATTTTTAATTCTTTTGGTTTGATAATTTTGTAATAAAATTAGTATTATTGAATAAGATTTAGTGAGCAATTTAGAATGCATTTTTAAATATGCCATTCTTAATTGGAAATGTAAAATGTGAACTTTTTTTAAGCTTATTCGATGCCAAATATTAGTTGAATTCCTTTTGTCCTTGTTTTCCCATTTCAACTCTATTGTCTACTATTAAGCGAGGTGACAATTAAAAAGAACATAAACAAGGTGAGAAGAAGGGAGCTAGAAGTAGATAGACAGAAATACAGGTACAAAATGATCCTTCATGCTATAAATAAGTTGTATATTTTAAGTTTGGACCAACTTTGTCTTAAGCTAATGAACAATTTTGATCCCTTTAAAAAACAAAAGGAGTTGACACATAATTTAAAATAAAATGTGTTTCCAAAATTAAGTTATATTGATTAAGTTAATTTTAATTTTACATATACTGATAAATAAGTTATAATATATATATATATGCAATAATTTTTATTATTTTTTAAATGTATTTATAAAATAATTGGTGTATAAAGACTAAACAAGTTAAGAAAAAAAATCATTTTTTGTTCAATCCATTTTATGATTTTCTTTTTCGAATCGATAAATTCATCTTCACAATATTAAACATATTCACTCTAAAAAATGAACAGAAATAATAAGTGTTGAGAAATAAAATGAGGGAAGACATTTTACCTCTATTTGTAAATTTTTTTACATCTTGCACACCTTTACTTCTAAAAGATAACACAATCATGTAGGCACATAATTAGAGAAAAAAAAGAAAAAAAGACAAAATCAAAGAAGAAAACACACGAGTGACAACAATGCAAAAATTTTTGGAAGAGGAAATTTTCAGTAAACTAAAGAATTCCAAAACAAAACATTATCAATGGAAAAGTGATTGGTCTCTGATTAAACCTTAAATATGAAGTTCATAACTTGTCCGTATTATACTCTAACATTTTTATTATAATTTTTGAAAAGTGAAAATATCTTCCCAGTTTTTTATTTGTATTGACATGTTTTAAAAATAAAATTTTAAAATTTATACTATAAAAAATGAAATTAATTTTCAAAAAAACATTATTAAAAATATGTAAAAGAAAGACAAAAGAACATATAAGTAAAATGTGATATAAAAAAAACTTGATTGTCTATAAACCTCTTCAGAGTTCTTCACTAAAATGGTTTATTTTATAGAAACAACAATGCATAATAAGGAGAATTCATTTTACAAATATCAACAATACTACAAATATTAGTTACAAAAAGGAGAATTCATTTTACAAATATCAACAATACTACAAATATTAGTTACAAAAACATGATGTCGTTACAAAATTCGATGTAACATAATATTTCTGAGTGAAAACTTTAATCTATCACTAATGGTGATAAAAGGCACATTGTCAAAAAAATTATTTATTTTTGTCATTGATATTTATTGTTTTAAATAAAAAAATATTTTTCCTTTACACTATGACGAGATGATTCACAAAATTGAAAAATCACTTAAGTGAATATATGATATTTTGAGTGATAATTGTTTCAACAAAACATTTTTCGCTTGAATAAGGATAAATGTCATTCAAAGTAGCATATATCTTGCTTAGTGCCGGATAACACACACTTTAACATTGTGTTATCATAATGAGAAAGCTTTAATCCAAGACCTTATACCTGGAATAAGGTTGCAAACTCAACACGGACAGATTCACTACTTTCATAGACATAGCTTCTTCAACATCTAAAACCAGAAGCTCATTGGTAATGGCAGTTATAGTTCCAAAAACAGCAGCATACCAAAACAAGTTCCATTAAAAATATCTTTAATGAATGTAATGAAATTATGTAATAAATTATGAAAAATGAACAGAACTTCATTACATGGCCCTCTAGTAGAGACTCCTCCAGAAAAGCAATGATGATCAGAATTGCAGCAAAGCCACCCGATACAAAAGAGATGAATTTTGCAATAATAGATATGATTGGTGAAGGAAATTGCTTCAGATAATCAGAAGCATGCAAACTCCATTTTTATCCCCTTCACACATACCAACCTAGGATGAAAATGTTGAAACATATGTTCCTCTAACAATTTGTCATCCAGACACTCAAATACCACAACTTTGTTGCTAAGAGTAGCCACATTGCATGGATGTGGGAAGTTGAGAATGGCCATGCTACCTCTCATTTCAAAGGCAGCACCATCATAAGCTCTTGCTGCTTCCTCAGCTGTGTTGAACGTCCTGAATCTCTCATCTCTGATGCAAACTTTCCCCATGGCCTCCTCCTTACTCCTCTATACTTTATTTTCTTTGCTTCCCCTTCACTCACACTTGTGAATGAAGTCTTCACTATGTGGAAATTTACCATAGATTGATTACATTCAATGGTTAAACGTTGATGACCAAAGCCTATTAGAAATCCAAATGTGAATTTGAATCCAACATTGACTAGAAATAAGAAATTTTGAAATAAGATATAAAATAGATCTATAAACCAATTATATTTAGGATTTTGAATTGGAAGTTGGGTTGAAGGTGGTGTTATCAGAGAATCCAGAAATAGTTGTACAAATGAAAGATGTTCAGTTAAATGTTCATCTGGAACTTGATGCTTAAGTAATTCCAGCCCAAGCCCTTCATACACTTATTCAAACTTCTTTATTACTGCAGTACAATTTTAATCTTAATTAGTAATTAGAGAAACAGAACATACCAAACATCCTCTAAGAACAGAGATGAGACCACAATTGCACTAGCAAGGATTTATGTTGGCATAGCATTTTTACCGATATCACGCAGGGATTTTGAGACAAGATTGCTGTCACTGATGATGTCACAGGTATTCCAAACGCTCCCACCATAACTGAACCTTTTCAGTAACATAAAGTTGGTCTGCTAGTAATTAAAAACCACGCATTTATACAACTTCTCCTTGTACTCACTACTAATCTCGCAGTAGAAAAAATCCCATCAAAAGTTCAAGCAGCTGTTTCATTAACCCTAACAAAATTTATTGTGATGAATCAATTGATTCTCATTAGAAGAACATTGGAAATAGAAAAATATCTAATTTATATGCAGGTATACAATTATCTCTAAAAGAAAACAAGAAATAGTTAGTTAGAATATCTACATCTTCTACTTGATGAGATTGTCTATTCTCGTCTTTCATTGAGACACTTTAGAGTTACTGGACCGTAAGAGAGACAGAAAACTTTCTGAACTATAATTAAGAGTAGAATCGTTCATGCCTTAGAATGATTAAGAATTGTATACAGTGATAGGAATTGATTAAATTTATATTTTCATCATTTAAAATAAGATATAAAATAGACCTATAAACCAATTATATTATAATAAATTTATTTTATCGTGACAAATTCATTTTATCGTAATAAATTCATTTTATCGTGTCATGATATGTCAAATTCATTTATCTTGATAATTTGATATTATCGCAATAAATTCATTTTATCGTGTCATAATATAATATATTCATTTTATTGGGATAATTTGATTTTATCGTGTCATGATATAATAAATTTATTTTATCGTGATATATTCATTTTCTTTCGATAAATTCATTTTTTCTCGATAAATTTATTTTCTCCCGATAAAACATATATGGTCATTAGGGAAGCCAAGTTTATTTTATTCTTTTTCAATGTTAACATCGGATGATACCTATCTATATACACGTACCAAGAAAACCAACTTTCTTTTAGGCAATAAAATGCTAAATTTACATAGGATCAACCTCAACAAAGTTTGAAGATCATTCAAGAATTCAAAAATCAAAGGTTGAATCTACACATAAGGTGCATAGTATAGTTTCATTAGGAAGTCTTCTTTTGAAAAAATTTGAGAAAGGTACACTGGACTAATCATATTACTTATTCCAAATATTGTTTCATAAGTTTTTACACAACAAAACCTGTAACTGTAAAATTACCAAATGATTCACTGGAACGATTTAGATATCAAGTTGTTTTTTCCTATACAATGTTTTATGTATACCTGAATTCACATTCAATCTTATATCTATTTAGCGCATTATCGAGTCACTCAATTGTAAACAGATATTTTCCTCTAATCAATGTTAGATTCAAGACACAACTTTATCAAGGACGATTGATCTAGCTGAGCTACGTGATGGACTCTATTTTCTGCAAATGCCAAGACAAAAATCTTTGATAAATGACATTGAATCTGAAAATCTTGAAAGCAGAAATTGCAGCGAGGATGTTTGGCACATAGGCTTGGACACCCTTCTGACAAAATTATACAATATATCAGTGATACTAATTCTTACGTTCATTTTAAAGAAAACAAATTTGTGAAAAGAAGTTGAAACCAGAGATGTTTTGTCCAATTTTATTAACCTAATACATAATCAATTCGACACTAGAATCAAAATCATAAGACTTGATGACAATGGAAGTGAATTTATCTATAAAGATTTGTATAATAATCTTGGAATTATCTACCAAAACAAGCTGATAGAAACACCACAAAGAAATTATATTGTGAAAAGAAAACACTTATTCTTAATGTAACTAGAAGCTTGCTTTTACTAAAATACTTGAAAACTTTTGGTCTTTTATTGTGATTCATTTTGTTCACTTAATCAACAAAATACCTTATGTTGTTATAGGAAGAAAATCACCTTATGAGTTAGTATATAAGGAATTACATGATCTGCTTAACTTGAGATTTTTCGGTTCTTTCTGTTTTGTTTCCAATATAGAAAGAAATAGATCCGATCCTAGAGACAAGAAATGGGTTTTTCTTAGATGCAAATATGACACAAAAGGCTATTAAGAGCAGGAAAATATTTGTTACTGGAAATGTCAGGCTTTATGAACATGTTTTCCCAGACATTAAACATCATGATTCTGATATAGAAGAAAATCAACAAGAAAATAGTTTTAATTATTTACTTGAACTTGTTCATGATAAATACGTTGAAAATAAACAAATTCATGATATGGATGATATTAACCAAATACTTAGAATATAAGAAGATCCACAAGGAATTAAAGAGCTCCCAATTTTTTTTGAAAGATTATCACCATCGTATATAAACTATGCTAACACGAATGTTTTGACAGTTTTAAAGATATTGTTCAACTTATTTATTCCATTATTAGCTATTAAAAATTATCTACAAATTAACTTCGTTACTCTTTAACTATATCATCAAATAGTGAATGGCATGAGACCATGAAGTGAGGCTTTGAAACATAATGAAACTTGGCTCAGGACAGATCTTCCTCGTGGCAAAGAAACCCATTAGATGCAAATGTGGTTTTAGAATTAAATAAAATTTTAATCTCATCCTTTCAAAACTTGGGATGAGAAATATATATCATGCAGCTTGAGGGTTGTTAAGTTTTTATATTTTTGTATTTGGTTTTCTATATGTCTATTTAATAGGCTTTGCACGTTCTGTTTTTCAGAATATAATAAGACAGTTTTTTACCGTCTCTCTTTTATGCGATTTTATTTTCTCTTCTTTCTTATTCATGCATGCTTTGTTCTCTGCAAGATTTTTCTCTTTACTTTTTCGGTACTTGTTAATGATAATAATGACATGTCAAGAGCAAATATCTAACATTTTCATGAAAAAATTTCAATAAATACAAATATTTTATGCTCATCATCCTAATTATAAAATATGTTAATTTAGTTAAATACAAATCCAATATAAGAAAACAACTATATATTAATATTTTGACATTCAATAAATAAATGGTAAATAAATTTTAAACAACCTTTAAACATACAAGTCCTATGACTGTATTTGCCAAAATCTTACATTCGTATTAGATTATAAATATAATTTTTTTATTTGATTTTAATATATAAAATATCGAGTACAAGACAGTTCAAATATTAAAATATCATACACAAAAAGACTCATTCTTTTGGGTTTTTCTGAATAAAGGCTAGTATCTAAATCTATACGTATTTAATATATGATTATCTTCCTTATTGTGTTTTTTTATACATCTAAATTTAATTTCTATGCCTGTTTTTTCATTTAAATAACCAATTAATTGCTATTGATTTCTTGTACTTCACAAAAACAAATCAATGGGTAACCTTCTCAAAATCTCTCAAAATATTAAAATTTATTTAAGAAATAAGACCTCTTTAAACATGTATTTTCCATGCATTCGAATCTAATCACATGATTGTTTGTCAACCATTGCCCCATTAATAGAACGCAAAAATTTAAGACTTTAATGGTTTCCAAAATTAGTGAGTTGGTTTATAACTGGAAGATATTTAATAAATAACTAAATTTTGTAAAATAATGTTGAAACTAATAACTAAAGACGCTAATTTGGTTGATTACTCTCATTTAATAAAATAATGTTAAAAAAAACAAAACTATAGGTTGGCTTGGTTTCTTACGTGTTTGGGCTATTGGCCAAAGTTGTGAATCAGTAGTCAGAAATGTGGATGAAAAGTTGCAAACACTAAATTTTAAATTGCCTGAGACGTAGACCATAAGTGACACTTTTCACACTTATGTATCATGTGTTCTCTCCAAAAGATAAATATTTTATTATATATAATATATAAATTATATAACTTTAATCTTTAACGTAATATTGATTTCATTTACAGTTTTTTTCTTCTTTAATTTTGAGTTTTATATTTTTATTTGTGACTGACTCATTTAAAAACTTTTGTTTTGGACCCATAAAATTACTATCTCCACCGTCCTTCTGTGGACCACTTACAAATCATGCATCTCTGGACAACGGCAAGAACCTCCTAAACTAAGTCATCTGTGTATGTTCTAGCTAATATCTGATTATCTCTAGAGTACAAGCGTTTGTTCATGATAATCAGAATAATTATATCTTTCCTGATTGAAATCTGGAATTCATAATGAGAAAGCTTTAATCCAAGACCTTATACCTGGAATAAGGTTGCAAACTCAACACGGACAGATTCACTACTTTCTTTGTCACGCCATTTCGAGCAAGAGATGAAATGTTGGTCACTTGGAAAAGAAAAAAAATCTTAAAGAAGATATTGTTTGTTGTTTAAAGTAATTAATAAGGGCTTAGAGATTAATAAAGACTTTAAGAAAGATTCAAATTGTTAGTTGTTTGAGGAACATTTTTATTGTTTCAAAGCAACTCTTACTAATATAGTTTCTTAACTTTAGTAATCTTTCAATTCAACTTCCAAACAAAACAATATATAATTAGCATTAATATACTAGTATGAGTAGTAAATATTAAAGGAAATAAAGTACATACAATTCATAATGTTCTGCATGTATTAATATTGTAATTATAAAATTTAACGAATTATTTACCATCATGTTCTTCTTGTTTAGGAAAAGGTTGGACTCCTGTAGAAAAGGTAGGATTGAGGAAGACATTTGGCTTAGTACAAATGTTCTAAAAGAATGTGACTTTTGGTATGGTAGGAAGCAATTTATTCTCTCCTTTAATTTCGTATTTTCTTCAATTAAGTTTGATATAAGACGTCTCATGTGTCCGTAATTCCACATGGTATCGGTATTTACTCTATTTTGTCAATCCTATTTTTCCATTTTTGTTATAATTATTGTCTTAAGCAGAATCCGATTACCCAAATCAACATCACCTCATAGTGTGGTAAAGTCTAATAATAAAGTTAATTTTTTTAAAAAAATTGTACATGCAACAACAATCAGATCAATAATCATTGTTGAAAATTATCCAAAATAAGCTTTTAGAAACTCAGTCATGCACATCCGGTAAAGTTGGATCCATAATTGTGTCATTGAACATATATAACAGTTAGAAGATGAATTTGGCATTTCTAGTGCATTGGATGTGAAATTTATGGCTACTATTTAGCTATGGAACAAATGAAAATTAGATAATAGAAGAGGTTGAGATTAAAATGTGATTCTAAGATTGTATGAGAAGCCTTTTTCAAGGTATATAATATATTTTATTAATAAAAATTAATATCAAATGGAGGTATGTTGGGAATAGTGGTGTTAAACTAACTTAAAGGTGATGACTCGTGTATTTAAATTTGGTCTATTATGCATGCTATTTTTAAGAGAATAAAGAAATGTGTAAATATTTTTGCTAATTATAAGTTAATTGATAGACAATTTTTTTCATTTGATGTCATCTCTTTTTATATAATGAATAACATTGTCAGAAATAGATATGAATTATTTAGATATAGGTTTGTTTAGTTTACATGAATTTTGTTCTGGTTTCCTCTTATATTTTTTAATTTATTTTTATATAATTTCTTATACCATAAATTATAGTTAAATTATGTCGTACCAACTCAATTGAATGTCATATTTTTATAATAATACTCAACATATGAATTTTTACTTAAAAAAGGTCATCTAAAGGGATATAATAGGTAAATAACTTGTAAATACTTTTAGTATTCTTGTAATTTTTAATACTCCTTAATATATATATATATATATTAAACTACTCAATATCGTCAGTTAATAGTTATTTTATCTATTTCATAACTTTGAAAATGCAATTGGCTCTTCAATAAAATACAATCACGGAAATTTTTTTTCTTTTATTCTCCATGTGTACTTTCTCCCATTCCACAACAATAAACTAATTAATGGCCTCCTTGAACCTATTTTAGTCATGTGTCATCTTCCTAAATTACATTACATAATTACACCATATTATGCTTGAGGGTGTCTTCACTATATAGTTCCATGATTTCCAAAGTATAACTACAACACTTTGCAAGTATCCTCTACCTAACTAATCAAATATATCATTATTCCTTTTCAGTATCTCTATACTCAAATACTCTTAAAGCTTGTATAAATGTATATATATAGCACATATATCTATTTGCATGACTGAGACAGCATAATGCTTGCGCTTTCAGTTATCTCAGCTCTATTCCTCTTCATCTCCCTCCCTCCTTCAACATCTAGCCTCACTCCAAACAGCATTGGCCTTTCATCTTCTTCCTTCTCTTTTGCATGTGATGATGAGTATTTGGCCACCAAATCTAGCAGTTCCTTGCACTTTCTTTTCATGCTTCTGAGCTCAGAGTTCAGCACTCCATTCTCCTTCTTAAGCCTCTTATTTTCATCCACCAGAGTGGTGTAGCCAGAAGATGATGAGGTTGATGAGGACCTTTGATCTTCATCAGAATCTTGAGCTGTGCCTTGGTTTGGTGCATTAGCTTGTTGCTTGTTGCTCCAAGCTTTTCTTCGCCGAATCTCATACAGCTGTTCTCTTTCACCTTTCTTGAACCTCTCATTGAAAAACTCCCATCTACTTGTTGCAACTTTACGAAAGCCCTACAATTTGCATGCATCAAATGCTTTGTTAGTTTTGGTGTCAACTTTCAAAGGAAAATGTGTGGTTAATGTATGGACCGATATCCAAATCAGAGATGTGCAGAAGAAGCTATAATAATTTATGCACCAACAGAAGTAGGTCAAAACACATACATTGAATTTCATCATTTGTAGGTAAACCTTATAACTTGTCAACTAATTTTTTGGCAAGAAACTAATTATGAAATGAAGTTAGCAAAGTTTATCATCCCTTTATGAATAAATTTTCTTAAAAAATATTTTATGATGTTTTTATTGTTGTTGTTATTTTAAGGAGGTATAGTATAGAAAAAATGTTACTAAGTCATGCACGGCTTCACGCCCACTAAAGTTGAATTTTGTTAATGTTTGTCTTGAAAGTTTGATGAGTAGGTATGAGCTCTGACCAGACACATCAAATCAATATATGTTTGCCGTAAACAGGGTAAGAATTCAAAACAAACAAACAAACATAGCACATAGCAGTATGAACAAAGTCATCACATTCAAACAAAGTCATCACATTCATATCAGATTTATTATACTGTTTAATGTTCATGTTCATTCAATGATTTTGTTCTTTTCTAGAAGACTTTGCACAAAAACAGCCATACATGAAACAATTATATTATTTTTACATATATATTTATTTATTTTCATTCTTTTATTTTATTTTATCTTTTTTTTCTCAATTGTTAAAGTTGTTATAAAGAATGGAATTATTTTGTAACGAAAATTTTCCACTATTAAAGGACAAAAATAAAATATCTTCTTTCCATCTAGTCTTAATTCAACGAGAAACTTAACATCCAGTTCTTCCTTCCTTCGTAATAAATGAAGAATAGTACAACTAATTAAAGCCTAAGCTAAGTCAAACAAATTTCGGTAACCAGTTCCATCAACACAAGAAAACTTTTTTCTTTTTCTTTCTCAAGAAAACCTACTTGCCAAAAATGTCCTTTTCTTTTCTTGTTATTGGCAAAATTTTCAATTCATTAAAAGCAACAACATACACATGTTTAAAGTGAGATAAATTGAGCTCTATTTACCATAAATTTAACTTTAAACTTTACAATTCACTCTAAATTAATGTTCCTCTTCTCACTTCACTTTTGTTTTATATAAGAAGATAATTAATACTTTTTATTACACACCTAACTATTTTTTTTTTCTCACTGGATCAACTCGTTGAGAAATAAAATAATATCTCTGTTCACCCCTTCATATCCAATTCGAAAATCGACCCTAATCTTTATTTCATAACGTAATTTTTAATTAAGGTCAAGATGTTAAAATATAGTAAAACTAAACCACCAAGTAAATGGTGTAATCAATTTTTGTGGTGAATCTGTGTTTTGCTATATCTTCTCAAATCATCAAAACTTACAACACGACATCAAATAAAAAAAAAACTAAAATAATGTAATTACGAATTATATGGGAGTGAGTTAATTCATGGTGTTACGTACGTAAGTATTAAGCTGGCGTACGAAGCTAGAGAAGTTGCTGTGCTTGAAAAGTGTTGGGAGGAGATCACGAGCAAACTCCGCCGGCTGCCACACCACGAACGCCGTCCCGTCGGCATTCCACGACACGACGTCGTCGGTGGCCGGATCCTCCACAAGCATGTAGGTCTTCAACAAAAACGGTGGTGGAGTGCACTTCCTTCCACCTTCCAACACCAACCCTTTATCACTTGATGCTTCCATTTTATTTTACTTTCTTCAATATTTGGCTAAAAGAAAAATTGGCTTGTTTTGTGAAGAAGAAGAAAAAGAGGAAGAAGAGAAGGATGATGAATCAATAAGAGGAGAAGAGAAGAAGGGCAGTTAAGAACTCCCAACCCCAACAATAGAAACCCAACACGACTCCACAGTTCATGAGAATTGCAAGAGCTTGATTGATTTTTTTCCCTCTTTCTCTCCCTAGCTAGCAAGCTTTCTCACAATGAATAAATAGTTGAAACGTAAGAACTAAGCCTACCCTATTTCTTTATACATTTATAGGGACATATGAGCCTTCATGGCATGCACATTCTTTTACCTTATAGTTAAAAATAATGCACAACCAATAATACGATTACATATATCCCTTTTAAATGTAAAGCAACTTGACTAAGTTGATTAAACAAATGAGAAAAACAGCACCCCATTATAAAAGGCGTTGTTAAAATTTTGAATGGAGGATTGGAGAAGATGAACTTTGCACGTGGGAGTGTTTGGTGGGATTGTCTCAATATGTACCATTTTTTCTACGAAAAATAATGTTAGTTTATGCGATTTAGGTGTGCTGATTCTTTCTTTCTCCATTATTTATTTCTAGTATATGTTGGTTCATTATTATTATGTGTCTTTCGTGCAAATTCCTCCACACTGGCAGTTGGGTACTCGGGTTTGATTTCTTCATCCAAATGCTTTTGAGGGTTTTCCATGAAAGGAAGCGACTTGGTTTGACTTTGTGGGCAATTCCCGAACCAAATTTTCTTCCATTCATATCTGATATAAAGCTATAACCGCGTGCAGAACAAAATTACATTGACTGTGACATGACACAATATTAAATTTGAATATGGTGACGTTCTTTTTGGTTTCATATATAGAAAACTTCCAAGGCACAAGATTCATCTTCATGCTTTCTGTCCCTCTCCCTAGATCTCTATCATACATGGATATCAACTTACTAAATTGCGTGCAGGAAGAACTTTTATTTTCTGAGTTACTAAGTCTACTCTCATACGGAACTGTTTAATATAGATATCATTTTGAAAATAATTACTTTAGATATGACTTTGAAACTTGTTATTATTTTTATCTTACATGACAACTGTAATAACTAAATTATTGTGTAAGAGAAAGTCGTTATCGGTATATTTGAATTAAATTCTTACTTTATTTGTAAAAATAAGGGTCAAAGTGTACATTTCAGGGTGTTTCATAAAAAATTTCTTGAAATTTTAGCGAAAATAATAAATGTTATTCCCAAATAAACTTTCAAAGATTCAAACACTCAAGATTTCTTTATATTCGCGAAGTTAAAAGGTCGTGTCAACAAAGTATATTGTTTGATTACTTCAAATTTTGGCATAACAGTTTGTAAAATGTTTTTAAAAGTTAATTTATACTTTAAGTATGCCAAAAAAAGTAATAATTTATAATAATGTTACACTTTTATTCTTAAAAGGATTATGATGTATTCATAATCCCCTCAACTATTTTTATTAATTTCTTTTATCAAATAATTTAATTTATATTTTAGTTTAATATTTTATTATTAAAAACTAGTTAATTATTTAAGAAAAAGGTTCTTGTCAAACTTTCTTTTTCTTTCTTAAAACAATATCTATCTCAAAACCAATCAATTTCAGTGCAGACAAAATAGTACTGAATAGAGTAGCTTTTTGCAGCAATTGGTTTGGCCACGGACCATTAAGTAGGAAACAAAGCAATTGGTTTGGTCAATAATTGATTGGAAGGAGGCAACCCCGAAAAGAAAAAACTATGATTCATGTTCTTATAATAACATTTTCAGTTTTTCCATCCTTCATCAGTACTCAGCAGTCAAAACAGTTATCATTAAACACTATGAGAATTAGTATCAGAAAAAACATAATGCATAGAGCCATGAAAAGATTACTTCTGCATAAACAAACCTCTCTAACTATATAGAACTATACCATTGTCTTGACCCTCCCTTTTCAACCCTTTACAATTTCTCTCCCATTTTCTGGATTACACATTCACTATCTACTTAACTGCATATATATTTTAACTGTATAAAATTAGAATCCCCTAATATTGCATAACCATAAGTTTGGAGTCTACAAACACTGCAGAAGCTATTGGCGTGACGCACAAGCAAGCTATATTGATATGCTATGCTCAGTCTCAAATGTAGAATCACCTAATCTTCAATGGCTACTATATATCCCTTACTCAATATATAAACCAGAAAAAAGAACAGTGTCTCCATTAGTTGCCCACCTTGGACTATATGTGCTTAAATTCCTTTACACATGCTTCTCTTCCACATTGTCAAATACACTTTTCATAGTGATATTTATTATAAACCAACATATAAGCATAGCTTCAGCAGTGCAATTTCTCATGACAGGTAGGCTCAGAACAACCTTACCCCCATTTTTATTTAAGTTCACATCCATATACTTTTGTTATGAACTTCTATATCTCTCATAATTTTGTTGAATTTCTATATTTCATATTTTCCTCTGAGTTGAATTATCTATTGAAATAACGATGACAATAAATTTTGAATTAGTATACCAAATATGTTTTTAAAAAGAAAGGTAGGTTAATAATGGATACATTTAAATACTATGTCTTTTTTTGTCAAAATTCTCCTAGATATGCAATGTTTTGCACTATTATAATTTATATCTAATAATGAGAATAATTCTTTTCACATATGTAAGATCATACTAATTACAATCATCATAAAGCATATTAAGATATTTTTACAGCACTGTTTAAGTGTCAATAGTAAAGAAATACTAGGAGCAATCTCTAATGCCATTGTAATAACTTACAACTAAAATAAAAGTGAAAATAGAAACAATGATAATAGATAATAATGTAATTTTATTAAAAAAAGAAAATTAAAATATATTTATCTTTAAATTCAATGAGAAAGCAGTAACATATGCTATCTTGAAAATAAGAAAATATAATTACTGATTTCTCCCTTTTAAGCTTCTCTGAAGCACTAAAACAATATGAAAAGGAAAGTGATTTTAGTTACTAATAAAAACATCGTGCCTCTTTTATAAATAAATAGAAAATTAAGCTTTAAAGTAAAACTTTTCTCATGTGAGACTTCTCTTCTCATATTCTCTCACTTGAAAATTTTAATTAAATTAATCAAACATTTACACCATGCTTTATTCTTTGCTTCTCATGTTGCTTATTTTTATTTTTTTTAGCTATAGTAGGATTCAACTTATATAAACTTGTTAGTGTTAACCGATTTTGTTCTAACATTTTCTAGGTTTTCGTTGATGTGAATCTTTTACATATCCACACTTCCTTCCTCTACTACTTCTCAAACAAAGTGGTAGTGTATACCTATGTGTTTTGTCTTTGAACAAAAGACATGATTTCTTTAAATGTGTAAGACATTCTAACTGTCATGATAAGTACCATTTTTTAGTGTTTTTATACATTATAAATTTGAGTATTTGTGGGCTTAAGTGATCGTTAAGATAATAATCATCTCTGAATTGAAAGTTTTCGGATTTACTTTGTTAATTTGAGTCATGAGTCAAGAGAAGACATTTGATCTTAATTATTTTGAATTTCAGGTGATAAGAAGGTGATAAGAATGAAGGAAACTAGAGCTTAGAAGTTGCATGAGAAGAAAAAATAGAAAAGATTTGAAAAGAAGAGTTGTTCAAGCGGCAGAGGAAAATTCGCCAAGGCGACATTGGAGCGAGACAATCTCTCCCGAGCGAGGATGGTTTCGCCTGGGCGAGATTAGTCCAGAGAGTACATCAAATTTGTGCTGAAGCGAGATGTTTTCGCCCTAGCGAAAAGTCACTTATCCTGAACCCAAAAGAACGCGTTTAAAAGAAGATTTTAGGGTTTTAGAAGGGGGATCTGGATTTGGAGGAACGAGAGAGCCGTCAAGAACAAGAACTATTGAGGATTCCTGCTCTTCTTTGCAATCTTTCTTCTTTGAAGTGTAATGGCTACCATGAGTAGCTAAGTTCCGCATCTTTGGGATTGAATGTAACCTCTTGAACTCATTTGTATTTTAGTGATTTTAAATATAATATTCAGTTTCTACTCCGTTGGTAGTTTCATCTTGTACTTAATGCTAGATTTTATCTGATCAATAAAGTCTTGATTTTGATTCTTAAACTTAACTGGAAAGTACTTTTGAGTTTCCGACCTAGATGAAAATACTCAATATATTAGAATACTAGGAATAGGTTTCGATGTATTGATTGCGTATAACATCCATTCTTAATGCTGAGTAATTTACTAAATAGTTGAGGAATCAGTGTGTAGGAATTTTCCTTATGAATTTCATATCAGAGGAATCGATGTGAATGATTTTTATATGTGCATCAATTGTGAGTAGTTACAAATATTGTATTTTATTATCAAATCCAAAATATGAATGAGGGAAAGAGATGAAGTTCAATCCTAAAGTTCTTTTAGATCTTGCAAACTCCTTTTTATAATTGTTACCTATTTTTAATTGTTCTTTTACGTTTCTTAACTCAAATTATTATCAAGTCATCGTGAAACTGTTATTTGCTTAGGGAGTAGTGACGCTAAATTCTAAAACAAAATTGTTCTCTGTGGGATCGACATCCTTACTTTATAAATCTATATTACTTGTGACTCGGTACACTTGCCGAATAAAAGTCTTAACATGTCACAATACACAACAATTTTTAATTGCCTCTATTAACAGATAGCTTTCTTGTAGTTTGGGTAGCTACCATGTATTCAACTTAGCATAACAACTTTGATTGTTGTCAATCTAACAATTAACAAGAATATCTCACTAAAGTTAATGTCTTTTTTCTAAGCATGTAACTCTTCACCAATTTAGGGTGATATCATTCCACTTTATCATTGTCATCTCGTTTGATCTCATATACCAATATGCAACTAATGATTTTTTGACCATTTAGAAACTCAACAAGTTTCCATGTTTTAAAACCAAGCGCCGCACCATGCCACACCACTTCTCTCATTGCAACACAAATCAAAGAACGAGAGAGACTTCTTAATAAACACTCATCTCTAAAACCCTTTCCCTCTCTTCTTCCTTTTCGATCTTCCTTCTTCGTTCGCCACAATGAGAGAGTGCATCGAACATGACATTCAGGTCTCATTTTTAAACCCTAATCTCTCCATTTGTTTTACACTCGTTCGCTTAATCGTGATTTGTTTCCGCTCTTTGCTTTTCCTCTACATCTCAACAGCGTCTTTGTCGTTTGTGTCTATTATTTGCGTTTCTTCTCTATTGCTTCACCGATTTACCGATTTGTACCCACTCTATGTTTTCTACCAACATTTTTTTAGTTTTCGTCTGATTGGTTCGTTGGTGTATGTGTACGCTCTGTATTTTTTGGACATTTGCTTCTCCTTTCGTATTGTTCGAGAGATTGGAGATTTAAATTTGATAATAACGCCTATTTAAATTTGTCACAATAAAAAGCTTCGTTGGGTTTCTATAACTGTTCAATTTTAGTGGATAGCAGCGAATAGCTGCTACCATTTTTAAAAAAAATTGCACATACGAGCGCGGTTTTCTCTACAACCGCACTGGTATGTGCAATATGAGCATTTCTTAACGCGGATTAAATGTCTTTTTTCTACTAGTGTTTGTTTCAATGAAAAGTCTTTGTTTCTTTTTACATTGTCATCATCTACAGAGAAGCATTTAAACTACTCATAGCTTTTGAAAATTTGAAGACTCTCCATCTTCATTTAGAAAACCATACACATCATAACTTGTCATGACATATTGTGAGCGACAAGATCGTTTAAATTTTTCTCTTTTTATTAATCAAAACCTCATTTTGTTTCTTATTCTTCATGCTCATGTTCATACTTAGAAGAGTCATCTGAAGGCTTCTTTTCTATCTATATTATGGTAATATCCTTTGTAAAGTTATCACTTTTCTACTAATTTTGCAATCACTTTTTGCAAAGTTTACATCCCTACTAACAACAACTTTGTGGGCGGTGGGATCCTACAGACGATACCCCTTTACATTGTTAGCATAGTCCAATAATAGACACCTTCTAGATTTTGGATCCATCTTTGTTTTTTGTTGAGATTTGTACATACGTAGGATAACCAAACACATGTAAGGAAGAATAAACATTTAGTTTTCCTTTCCACATCTCCATCATTGTCATGAAACCAATCCCTATTGATGATGATTGATTTATCATGTAATAGATGGTTTTAACCGCTTTTATGCAGAAAAACTTGGTCACTCTCATTGTTTTTAGAAATCTTGTTATATTGAATTGAGTTATGTTATGCTCTACCACACCATTTTGTTGAGGTGTATATAGAACAAAAATTGTCTCGTAATACATTCTTGCTTTCAAAATGATAAAATATTGTCATTTATATATTCTCTTTCATTTTTTTGTCTCAACACTTAATTATTTTCCTAGTTTCAAGCTATACTTGTACTTTTAATTCCTTGAACACAAGAAATACATATGACTTCCTCATGATGAGGTAAGCCCATAGTCTCCTAGAGTAATCATCAGCGAATAATATTAAATATTTTGCTCCTTTGAAGGATAATATTGGTTATTTCCATACATTATAATGAATCAAGTCTAATATGTATTTACTTTTGGTAGTCACTCTATGATGAAAGTCTAGCTTCGATTAGATTTATTTAAGATGAGAAACTTATATTTTGTTTATATTTTTATGAATTTTAGAACAACAAACTCAAATACGTTTATCACTGAATATGAATTTAATCCATAAGGATTATACAAATTTTACAAGTGTAAAAGTTTGCATCTAAAAGTGAAACAAGAACATGAGCACAAGAATAAGAACAATTTAACATAAGAAAGATGATAGAATGAGAAGTCTTAGATAAGTGTTGATGGAATTAACACTTGATACAAGGATCCAAGTTAAGATTCAAGCAAAAAAGAATTCTATCTTTTTCTTAAGAACTTTAGAAAATCTCTCTCAAATTCAATTATCAAAAGTTGTTTACAAAGATAATGAAGAGCTATTTGTACCCAAAAGTGTCGCAAATACACTTCTAAGTGTAACCTAAATTCTATGTAAATTAAGTGAAAATATAAACCTATGACCTTATTGTATTTGGCCGCAATTTACAAAATTCATGGGAGTGAAAACTTAAATTTCATAATTGAAATAGAAGAAAATAAGAAAATTTTCATATATTGGCAAAAAGTGTGCACATGTTTTGCAAGCTTGGTCATGTTTCTCTTACTCCTTTAAAGCATGCGCTCCTTGGCTTCCATAGGTAAGATTTATTTGGGCTACCTTAGGCTTGAATGCTTTTAAATTACTCTTATTCCTTAGCCATCAATATTCACACTCCCAATTTGTTGGACTCAATAGACCCAATTACAAAATATTGAGCAAAAGTTCTCATTTTGGTGATATTTAACATTAACTTTAAAAAGAGTATTCATCAAATTAGCTTATTGAAGGCCAACCTTAAAAACAAGGTCTATGGCATACTTATGCTAATGGAGAAGTGTACCTCTAGAAGTGGAATAAACTTCAAGGCCATGGAAATAGTGTTAGTGACTAAGGTTTTACATATGAAATGAGACTTGTAATTACTGTTCAAGTTCCTAGATGGATGCTTGATCAGATCTTGTAATAACCAAATCATCAATACAAAGAAGTGCAAGAACAATGTTTGAGGTGTGTGATGAATGAACCGAGAGAATTTCTATGGACTTTATGTAAAAGATAATCCGAGAAGAGTGGAACAAAATTCGTTGTACCATACTCTAGGAGCCTTGTTCAGACCATACAAGGAGTGAGCTTGCACACACCTGTGAATGAAGAGGAGAGACCTTGAGGAGGAGTCATGTAAATATCTTTAGTTAGTTCACCATGAATAAACAAATTTTTCACGTCTATTTGATAAATATACAAACCCATTGAGGTTGTTAAAGAAAGGAAAATTCTAGCAATTGTCATTTTGGTAACAAATGTTTCATCATAATCAATTTCATATTCATACTTATCTAAGACAACTAGTCCTTGTGGTTTCACAAAACCATCAGGATTTAGTTTCACAGAATACGCTGATTTTCAGTTTATGAGTTTTATATCATAACAAGACACAATATCTCATGTAAAGTTCTCTTGAAGAATATAAAGTTTATTGTTAATTGTCTTTACTCAATGCATGTCTTTAGGAGCTTGGGAGTAACAAGTAAGAATAGATATGTTAAAAAGAGAAGGAGGAAAGGAATTTTATAGGTTTGGTGAATATTTACTAGATGCTCGAGACATTATAATAGATAGTTGTGATGCAATAAGTATAAGAACAATCAAAGAGTCAACGTAGAAAGGTGGGGTGAAAACTTGAAGATGTTGTTTTATATATGTGATTTTAAGTTATAAATGTTTTGTAAATAGATATAAGATAGAAAATTGACCTTCAAAAAATGTCACATTCTGAAAAATAAAAAACAATTATTAAAAATATTGCAAAACAGAACCCATATAAAAATCACTATATCTCATAAATACACACTTGATAAATTATATTTCAATATTATGTAAGGTAAATGAATAAAACATATATATAAAAAAATGTATAAAGTATTATAATTAGGTTGAGTTAAAAAAAAAAACAAAACCAAAATTAATAATTGTAAAAAAAATGTGATTGAACGATAAGACAAGAATGAACAGAGTCTCCACCCAAAATTTAAATAAAACATAAGTTTGAAAAAGTAACGTATGTCATATCAAATAAGTGACAACTCATGCATTCTAGAATATCATTATACTAAAGATTGTTTTTCAAAATAAATTACTTTTAATCTTTTTTTCATTTTAAATAAGTAAAAATAATTACGCATTTTTTAATTAAAATAAGTATTATTTTAAAAAAAAGATTTACCCAAATACACCAAATGTTGATAATACTAATGGCGGGGTGATCTTTGTCTTCTTCAATGAATAATCAATGTCACTTCCTACTTTTCCATCTTTATCCTTTATCTTTACCAAACTGAAAGTCATGCGGAGCATCTAGACAAGCAATGAAGGTAGTCTACCTTAGAATCCATCCTTAGGTACACCAACATCATTAATGATAAACTTCTATTAGATAATTTAAATAATCTTCTTTAATAAAGAACATTCTTTCAATTATGTCTTTTATTTAGGAAAGTCAAAGTAAGAACTAATCTTGTTCCAATTATAGTTAAACTAATGTAATGTTAGCATGTGTTGGGATAAGTTAATTATACCTTTATCAGTTTTTGTGGACATGCATGGAGGCGCTTGCAACAAGAATTAAAGCAACAAAGGTGTGCGCACAGCCAATTGAATTTGGACATTATGGAAGATTCTAACGCAGCTCAACTTTCTTGACTTTCCTTTCCAACTCTTCCTCATTTTTTTCCTATTTTCAACACATGAAAAACAATTCCATCATTTCTTTTTTTTCACTTATGACAGGAATCTCCACCCACAAAATTAAATGGATAAATAATTAAAATTAAGAAAATGTACTAATTCAAACCCATACACAACAAAACTCATTATACTTCTATATTTATGGTTGACGTTTTCCCAAATAACACACTTTTAATAATATTTTATACTTATTAATATACAGAGGCTATCAAAATTTATTCATACCTACTTTGACAACACCAACATAGCGGACTAATTAAAGGAAAAACACCTAGATTTTTTAGAGACAAAGCAACTTTAACATATTACGATCAACATTTTCTACGATAAAAAAACATTTATGACTTTATCATAAATTCCATTCTCAAAGAAATAATAAAATAAAATGAATTAGTTATTGAATGGCGATTGCACCTCTACGCAGATTTTCTACAAACGGGCCTTTTTATGCCGTACATTACAAGTTATTTCAAACTTAAACAGTATTTTTGGAATCTTAATATTAGTATATGTTTGAATTCATATATTATAATTTTTTTAAAAGATAAATGGTGACACTCACTTCCTTTTAGTTTTCAAAAGTACATTTAAGTATATAACTTTTTAATAAACATTCCTTTTTTATAATGTTTTAACAAATAGGTCCAATTCTCTTATTTAGCTAAACTTTTGATTAATATGATATTTTAATTAATATAATATTTTAAATAAAATAAATAAAAATATAAGGAATGTTAGTTAATTTATTAAAAATAACGATAATATTTTTTAAAAGCTAAAAAAAAATGTAAATGCAAAATCTATTAAAAGTATAGATGAATAAAGCAAGCTAAACATTTTAATGGTGTTATTCTTTATACGATAACCAATCTCCATTTTTAAATTAATATAAATGAAAATAAAAATTTATTTACATGGTACCCTATCAAACACTTGCATATTATTTTCAGTGCTCTAGCTTTACATTATATTATTATTATTATTATTATTATTATTATTATTATTATTATTATTATTATTATTATTATTATTATTATTATTATTATTATTATTATATAACATTATTCATATTCATTACATCCTTTTATTCAATTAATTTTTATGCTGGTAAAATGATATAATGACAAAAGAAAGATGTTTGGTAATTAAATATATTTTGAAAACATTGTCACATATAATCATTGGAGAAAAATTTATTAAATTTGATTTTATTATTATTTTAAAAATAAATTTTAAGTTTAATTCAATTTTATAAAACTATATTATAAAGAAAGAGAAGATTTTCAATTATTATAAATTATTGAAAGAATATTTTATCCTTAATATGGAATCTTTTATTATTATTTTAAAAATAAATTTTAAGTTTAATTTAATTTTATAAAACTATATTATAAAGAAAGAGAAGATTTTCAGTTATTATAAATTATTGAAAGAAGATTTTATCCTTAATATGGAATCTGCAATAAGATAAACACTTTCCTTAATTTCTTTTAACAGAATTCAAAGGAATCATATACGGATTGCTCAACTGTTCCAGAATCACTTTTATCATCGCTCTACCATTTATTGTTTTCTCGTCTTTGTTTATTGGGATTATTCATTATTCACCGCATTCAATATAACAATTTTCTGAATACATTAAACTAAGAAAATATAAATTTCCTAAAAAAAAAAAACGTTCGGTAATCAAATATATTTTGAAAACATTCTCAAAATCTTCAAAAAAAATTTAATATACTTTAGGCGTCAAGGCCTCAAAGGTCTAAAAACAAATTAATATACTTTAGATCTCAAGGCCTCAAAAGTCTCAAAAAATTTTAATACTCATATTATTATAAAATAAAAAAGTATTTAATTTTAAAATTATACTAACAAAATTTTAATTAAAATTTTAAATATTTAAATTGACTTTAAGTTTACATTGGTGCTATAAATATTATTTAATAACTTTATATTTGTATTAATACTATAAATACTATTTAACTAATAATATTCTTGAAACTTTCTTATAATAAATTAATAATATTTAAAAAAATTGAACAATCAAGGAATCTTACATATCAAAACTTTTTAATTTATTTTTTCCCTATATTCCAACGGATTGATATCATCTCTTTATATCCCCTCTCTTTCTATGTCTCTTTGTTCCTTCCATAACATTATTTCAACTTGTCTCCAATTTCAAATTTCTTTTATTTCATATTTCATCATTTTATAATGTGCATTTATGCGCATGTCGTTACTTGGAGACTTGAAGCAGTAGATTGATTGGAGACTTAGAGTAGTAGATTGATTGAGGAAGAGTTTGTGTTCACTCTACGATCAAGTTTATTGTCTTGAAAATCAGGTTTTATCTTTTTAACTTAGACTTATTTTAATATATTTATAAGTTATATTCAGATATTATAATTTTTAATTTTATATAAAAATATACAAATATAGCAACTAGAAAATTTGAATCAGGTTATTCTAATTCACAAACTCATGATAATGAGAATGAAATTGTAAGACAAAATGATTCTAATATTAAAAATATATATGATCCAAGTCAGTGGGAGGATATTGATACAAAATTAAGAGACTTATTAGTAAAAAAAGGCACTTTTAGGATAACTGATATAAATCTTCCAAAAGATAAATACTTAAGACACTTTTCTATATCATATTATATCCAAAAATTGTCTAAGAGGGAGAAACTCTGTATCATAATATATCCAAAAATTTTCTAAGAGGAAGAAACATGAAAGAAGATGGATCATTTATTCTACAGATTTAGATAGAGTATTTTGTTTTTGTTGTAAATTGTTTAATATTATTAGTTGTACTAGTAAACTAGGTAACGAAGGCAGTAGAGATTGGAGAAATCTTAATGCTAAGTTAAAGAGTCATGAAATAAGTGATGAACACATTATTAATATGAATGCATGGATTGATCTGGAAATGAGATTGTCAAAAGATAAAACAATAGATAAACATGTTCAAGAACAAATAAATAGAGATAAAGAACACTGGGGAAAGGTGTTGTTAAGAATTATTGTTGTTATTAAAACCCTTGGTAAAAATAACTTAGCCTTGCGTGGAAAAAATAAGAAGATCTACCAAGAAAGTAATGAAAACTTTTTAAGTTTGATAGAAATGATTGCAGAATTTGATCAAGAACATATTCATCGAATTAAAAATGAGAAAATTCATTAAAGTTATTGGGTTGTGTATTTTTGAAAGAAAAATGCTTAAACCTTGAAAAGTATTTGAAACATGATAATTTATTGGATCTTGATGGCTTAGATTTATTTTCAGAATTAAATATCTTAAAGGAGATTATAGGATTGAAAAATAATAAACCAATTGACATTCTTAATTATATAAAAAAATAAATTCTTTTCCAAATATATATACAACATATAGAATAATGTTAACAATTCCAGTGTTTGTTGTTTCAGCTGAAAGAAGTTTTTCAAAACTTAAACTAACAAAATCTTATTTAAGATCAACAATGTCTCAACAAAGATTAAACAGATTAGTTTTATTGTTTATTGAAAAAAATTAAATGAAATTAATTATAATAATTTATTATATAATTTTACATCATAAAAAACTTGAAAAATAAATTTTAAATAAAAATATCATAATTTTAATTATTTTATTAATTTAAAAAATACCTCATTTTTTTTATTCATTTTAGGCGTCGTAAACCTTGAGCCGCCGGTGCATATATGCCACATATATGACGTATAACCATTGCACAAAAGTTTATTGGATATGTACTGTCTTGATAAGCACTTTCCTTAGTTTCTCTAAGGAATTCAAAGGGATCACTCAACTGTTCCAGAATCACTTTACCATATATTGCTTTATCATCTTTGTTTTTTGGGATTATTCATCATTCACCGCATTGAATATTACAATTTTCACCATGACAACAATGTCAAGTTGCTGACATATGAATGTCACTATGTGTACAGAAGAAGGATAGGTAAGTACAGTATCTATACATATATATCTACTAAGACATGAGAGAGAGAGCTTTAATATGAAAAGTGATTGAATTAGGACATTGGAGAGTTCAGACCCTCCTGAACTGACAAAGGATGCAAGGATTGATGCCGCTTGGAAGAAGAATATTTGTCCTTCAAAGAGGGTCTTTTGAGAGAAATTTGTAGGAGTGTCCTTTTGATGTGCAGCAATGATGAAGCTCTCTCCTTGTGTTTTAGAGCCAAGTAATACAGCACTCTATTGCATATCAAGAAGCAAACTACAACTCCTAAGTCCCACCATTTTGAATAATCAGTCCTAATTCCAAACAGAACACGAAGTATATGTTCACCCTTTATCTTAGTATCCCCAGCAACCTGTGGTTCAAATTCAAGACCAATCAGGTCATTCTTGAATTGACCCTGTGTTTCACAGTGAAAGAGTATCATTAACTTCATAGCCTAAATATATGAAGAATGCATTAGCAAGTAGTAAAGTAAATGTAACGTTCCTAAGAGATTAAATGAGTTGAACATAAATTTAGCAAAAATAGATACCATTTGGAAATGGTATTTGTAAAAACATTTGTACCTGTATTGACCATGTAATGTAGCTGAGATAGGACATTGGATAGCGCCAAAAGAATTTTGGAAGGTCTGCTAGACTTCTGAATACATTAGATGGCACCATCATGAATACCTGTGCGCACAACTTAATTTCTTTAGGTAAATAACACTTCAACTTCACGAGACTGAAGATTAGAATGTTTGAATTTGCTCACAATTACACCAGTTGCAGTTCCAAGTGCTACCAATAGGTCCGGTGCAAGTGCTGCAACGAATAATGTGCAGCCCTCTGTGGCAGAAATTAAGCAAAATATATTCATGCAAAAGTAGCAGTAACGAGAGAAGCCTTGTTGAAGGTTCACCATATGGTAAATTATTGTTCCTGAAGAGATGGAAATTGCAAGAACAAAAGGCAATGATGAGAGGAAATGTGAGAGTACAAAGACGGCCTCCCCATAATGCCTTCCAAACCTTTCACGTTTGAAGACCTGGTTTTTAAGGGTCATGAAAGAAGAGATCCATAATTTTTATTTGTTTAATTCAGTCTAATGGAACCAAATTTAAATCGAGATATATGATAAGTTAAATGCTTTGAGTACCTTTAATTCCTCATGGTAAAAGGGTACGCCTCCTAAACACAGAAAGATCATTAAGCCAAAGACGAATCCATCACATTTGCCTCTAGATACGATTGCTTCGTTACTTGTTCCAATGTCGAAAAGAATACAACCAGCACTCACTGATATCATGATATAGAATACAATCCTTAGCCAATAGTAACCAAAGTCTCTGATCATATTTAGGAAGGATCTATTTGTCAATGTCCATAGCTGATTCAGCCAGCTGGTATCATATATTTTCCCAGCTAAAGGTTCTTCCTGCAACTGAGCAACATACGAGCCTTCAATAACCGTAGTTACTCCAGTCAAATTGCAGTTAAGGAAAGAAAAAAGGGTAATGGCCAATATTGTAGTTGTCTTTTCCAACTCTTGGTATGTGCCTTAATGTAATAAAGAGACAGAAGCAACATAAATGTGAGAACAGAGATGGCCTTTTACAAATTGACTTACACTTTTTTTCATTTCTCTGATTTTTTCCTTTGCATTTGCTAAATGCATGGAGTTCTTGTACTTTATTACCAGTTCAGATTTAATCTCCTCTGCCGTCATATTCATTACAGAATTCCACGAAGATGAGGCGTCCTGAACACAATTCACCAGCATTATATATGACCACAAAACCATGCTAAGATTGCTGAAAACAGTGAAACAAACTATACTGCATGAGTTGCAATACTGACGTTTACAGTTTTAGACTGCGTTAAGGCTGCAACACTATCGAACTCTGGGCTAACACAACGAAGGAAATGCTCAGGAGGATTCTTTCGGGTTGGACAAGGAAACCCTGCATCAGCAAAGAACTGAACAAGAAGAGAATTTAGCAGCTTCATACAAAAGCTATAATTTTGTCTTCTCGAGTGGTAAAACTGGAATAAATTTCTCACCTTTACAGCCATAGTTGCTTGTCCAAAGTATACAGCTTCACCTCCTGCAAGGAGGACCATATCATCAAAAAGGTTGAAGATTTCACCACTGGGCTGGTGAATGGAGCATATGACTATTCGGCCATCGTGTGCTATGTTTGATAGAGAAGAAATCACATAGAAAGAGGCTGCACTATCCAAGCCACTAGTGGGTTCATCTAGAAACATTACATGAGGTTGAGTTAAGATCTCAATTCCTATGCTAAGCCTTCTTTTCTCTCCGGTACTTATGCCTCTCAAATGCCAATTCCCAAGTCTGCTTTCTGCACTATCTTCCAGACCCATTTCAGCCAATACATTGGTTACCACCTTCTCAATCTCATTTCTGCTCGTATCAGAAGGAAGTCTCAAACGAGCTGCATATGTGAGGGTTTCCTTCACTGTTAGAGTTCCCAAGAAATAATCTTCTTGAGTAACATAAGACTGCAAAAACATCAGAAATTTACTCAGTGCTGACACAATCTATGAACCAGAGTTGTATCTATGCATAGACGTAGTTATTGCAATCGATGAAACTTAGATTTAGAGTTACTGCTTTTGGTTAGAATTTCATCTTGGTAATCTATGTAATAAAGAGTTGTATTAAAAGTAAGTATAATAAGTTACAAAAGTAAACCTCTCAACTTAATTCTACTTTCAATCAGTAACGCCTACTATTCTGCCAGGGTGAATTTAGATATAATTCAAGCTTAAAAACCGCTTGCATATGTTTATCTATTATAATTTATTCATTTCTCTCTAAACTTAAGTTTCTTTGACTTCTCTTTAATATTAGAAATATTATTATGATATCCATGGTACATTTCTTAGAAGATAGTATCCTCAACATCAAATCTACTCAATTACATTCTTAATTCGAATAAGTAGTTAATTCTTTATTTAATATATTTTTCTCTTCTCTTTGAAGTGTTTAATAAAAGAGAAATCTCGTTAGTATGGGATTTGTTACCTGAAACTTATCAAAATTTCGGTGGGATTTTTAGAAATACTTTTTTGTTTATTAGCACATTACACTGCAAGAAAATAATATTAGACACTACTTTTAGCTACCAAATAAAATAGTTGTTAATTGTCATCAAAATAACCACTAAATTAGATTTTGGTTGTTAAATAACCACAAAATAAAAATAATGATTAAATTTAGCTACCAATTAAGTTAAGATAATTGGTATTTTACATTACCTACCAAGATTTTAATCATTTATACTATTTATTCTAAATTAATCTCTAATTAAGTTAGTAACTAATTTTATTATTTTAGATACCAATAAATTAGTTTCTAAAATCAATTTCTCTTGTAGTGTTACCTTCAGACAAGTGAAGTATTTAGTTTATTCAATAAAATGTTACTTAGATATGGAAATAATGTGTTGATAATATTGTATATGAAAAACTAAATTATATATTGACGTCAGTGGTTGTTAAGAGAGTGAGTTATGTTTGGTTGGAGCGTATGAATATTTACAAATGTTGTTGTATTTTAAGTAAAACTTTTAGAGTATTTCATATAGTGTTTAGTATTTTGCAAATAAAAAATATAGCATTAAGTATTGAAAGTAGAAAATGCACTATTTGTTCTTGAAAATATGTTCTCTTGGTTAGTATCTTAAAGAGAACTTAAGAGGTGAGTCGTAATTACATTCATAGTTCACTATTGTTCAAATGTCAACATAAACACTCAAGTGATAAGGTGTATAACTCAAGTGATGACTTGAGACTTGAGTGAGAGAGAGGCTTATACAACTTTCTCTTCTCAAGAATATATGACACTTGAGCGAAAACATGATCATTTAAGTGTTAAGTCTTAACGGTGGTGTATGAATTTTTAAAATATGTGAGATGATGCAACTATGTGTTAATGTTTAAGAGGTAGTGAATATTTGAGCGAGAGAGAGAGAGAGACAATATCAAATTGTACTCTTTTGAGTTATATCACTTAAGTGGTTTGAGATTACTCAAACCAGGTAGTATTCCTAAGTTGTAGGTGTGTAGCAATCCAAAAAAGCTCGCTCAAACAACATGTAACTAATGATGATGTTGATGATTTATATGTTACTTTAATTTTACCTTTATATATATAGTGCTTGATATGCTTGTTTGATAATGTATTCATGATAAAATATATAAAAGAATATATCTTATGTTTCACTAATGATCTAATCACATGTATAAGACTTCAAGTGGTGAAAAGTCAAAGCAGATTCTTATTCATTTTCTATATGCAAATTATCTCTTTGACATAAAAAAATTGAGGTTGATTTTTATGAATGATGTTTTCAATATGTTAAGTGTTAGTCTTTAATAAAAGATATTTAATATTAATCTTTTGAAAAGTGTCAAGTGAAATAAAATACACTATTTTATTAAGATGTGTTTAAGAATTATTATATCTTAATTGAAAGTAATACAATTATAATTTATAATTTGTCGCATGGACATATTATATTGATATTATAATGTAATTGATATTTGAAAATATTTTGTATTTTATATTTATGATTGTATTTTTCAAATTAGTTTAACCTTATGTATGTTTTGTTTGTATTATTACAATAATATAAGAAAAGTAGGTGATATAGGTAATATATTATGGGTAATAAATGAGAAACTACCCAAAGTTAAATTTATATTAATTTATGTAGACTTTATATATATATATATATATATATATATATATATATATATATATATATATATATATATATATATATATATATATATAT
>Ga0209700_100561_pt1 | contig 71216 bp, 34 predicted proteins | sample SiratroredBW_FD_187528 | JGI IMG/M metagenome (GOLD analysis project Ga0209700, IMG submission 187528) | Root nodule microbial communities of legume samples collected from California, USA - Siratro red BW (SPAdes) (version 2) | ecosystem: Host-associated > Plants > Roots > Nodule | place: USA... | reverse complement strand
GAGAGTTGGTGTTTGCTATAAAAATAAAAAGTAAATAATTATCTTTTATTTACTTAAACAACTCTTCTGTTAAAAAAAATAGGTATTATCTTATTTATCTCTAAAATTAAATTTTGGTTTAGTTTTTATTCCATAGCTATTTTCTAGGGTATTACAGTGCTCCCACGAGCTGGACTTGTACCTTGAATCTATTTGGAAGGGTTGGATCTTTCAGTTGGACGTTGAAGTTTGGAAAGATAGTCAAGACAACACTTCCTGCATTGAGTGTTGTCAAGGCTGTTCCTATTACAGCTTGTTCATATTTTTGATATATAGAGTCCAGAAGTGTAACTCTAGCTGTAACCGGTAGTCCTTTTCTGCCATGAAGGGTCAACATTAATCTGACGACTCCGAGATGGAGGGCTACGTAGTCATGGGCTCTCCATTGTTTGATTAGCTCTTTACTGATCTCCATATCTACGTATTGTTCTGCACTGGTAGCATGTAGGGCTACCTGATCCATGCGAGAGCTTTTTATGTATTCCCTACATCCTTTTCTGGGAGTGGAGATTAACTTTCTTATGGAAGAAATCCATGCAAAATCTGATCTGTTTCTCTTGAAAACATTGTACGGACTCAGGAAAGGGGGTAAGGAGTGTTCTATTTGAGATTCCTCTGGAATATGCTGGTATTCTATCAAGTTTCCGATTTTTGAGCAAAGGGTCTTTTTACAAGAATCTGGAATGGTGATTTTAGATGAAAGGGTTATAGGAGGGCTGGATGATGTAAAAGGTTGTTCCATGGTTTATGAAATCCTCTCTCTCTCTACTCACTTTCGAAATATAATATATAATGCACCAGATTTCAGAAATGGAGCATAAATTTTTTGGCTATCATTTATGCTCTGATACCACTCGGGGGTCTCTCCATTCATATGTATTATTCATAGTGTTTTTGTGTTATTTCTTCAGCCACCTGCCTACTTTTTCACACCCTTACTATGAATATTACATATAAATAGAGAATTAAAGATTTTTATACATCTTTTTTTTTTTTTGGGTATTTTATACTTATCTTTAAATATGTATACTCAATGTATTGAGTTCTTTCAGTTATGATAAATTTTATATATAAGGTGGATGTTACAAAGAAATATGTTAAAATATTAATAATAAATATAAATTTCTTTCATACTCCTTTACATCGACAAATAAATTCTAAAATACTTTAAGAAAATAAACTAAATAAAACAAATTAAAAGCATTTTAAATAATGTTGTTAATGGTCTATGATTTTTCAAACAAGACATCGTCTTTGCTTACATCGCATATCTATATACAAGTTACAACCATGAGTGTTATTTTGCTTAATCAAATTTGCATATAGTGACAATAAATTGTTGATTAATCTGAATTGTTTAATTAAAAGCAGAAAATTGACTTTTCGTCACTATTATAATTATCCACTATACGAAATAGGCAATGACGTAAATACAAAGAGTAATATATTACAAGTGTTTGGTGGGATTGCGTTGAATTAGTCATACACATAAACTCAGTTTAGTTTGGAATTTGCTACATTTTCAAAACCAAAAGTAAATAAAAATAAATAAATATTATTTCATCCCATTTAACAAACACTTACCGGCGCATAACCTAATTTACAAATTAAATTAGTTTAGTTTTAAAGAAAATTTTTCTTTAAATTTTTAATAATTTTAAATAAGTTTGATGGGTGTACCTTGAATATTAGAAGTGAAATTTTTTCTGTTTATAATAATTTAAATATTTTAATATAATTTGGGAGGCCAGAAAAAGGGAACTAGAATAGATATAGAAAGTACAGGATTCGTAGACTATGATCTAGTAATGCATAAAAAACTCTAATGAGATAAAATTAAATGGTAAATAACATAAATTGGTAGGACAACATAGGCATCTTTTTTCTGGTTTCTAGAATTAGATGTTTGTGTTCTGTTCTCTGTACACAAATGTGAGGAGAATAAATATTCACTAGATGGCAACTACACAGTCAACTAATATTTTGGTCAACTTTCAATGTTCATCTAACTATGGAGGCAATTTCTTGTTTTTGACTACCTAAGACTTTTAAGCTAGTAAATAACTTATTTTTTTTCACAAAATATACATTTTCATAACAAATTATAGAATTAAATTTTATCAACATAAATGTTTCGGAACTATAAGTCTATAGATATTTTGGGAAATGAAATTTTAACAATTTTACTAATTATTTCACAATTCGTTTTTAAATTTAATATATTTATCATGAAAATAAAATTTTATATTTATAATGAAAAGAAAAAGATGAAGAGTAAATTGTGATTATCAAATGAGTATAATTTTTTTTTTATTATCAAAATATTATGGTTATTTTATTTTATATGAAAATCTAAATAGAAGTTCCCACGATCTTATGAATTCATACTGAATATACTAATAATATTAGAAGAAAGGTTTATTAAAATAATATTATTATTGGTAATGATCACAAGTAATTCAGACTTGATGAGTCAAATTAATAACTTTTCAACTTAATGTTATTTTAACGATGGTTATAAGTTATCAATAAATATTAAAAAAATGTCTGTCCATAAAACAATAATAGCATTAAATTAATCACAGATGAAAAGACTCTACCTCGCTGGTGCTGAAGAATATACTTGATCTGCATGAAGGTGAAGGCGCGTATCATATATTCAAGAGAAAATTTGAGAAAGTTAATTAACTCTTTCAGCTGATCAAATCACTCATTAAACTTTGATATTCATCATATTCTTCCTTCATTCTTTCCTGATTTTAATGACCCAGATAGGATGAAAACATCAATGAAAATTACTTGGCATAATATATAATAACTCAACGAATCTGTCTGCTTCCTTTGGTGCATCTCAGCATTTGGAAGAGTCCCAATTGCATGGCCTGAGTGATGACAAGCATGTAAGGATAAGAACCAGTGAACAGTTTTGTTATTGAATATGATATAGTTGGGTCAACAACCATCATTCATGGCATTAGATTTTCTACAACTAAATATTAACTAATCTATCTAATCCCTGTTTTTTAACTTCTGTCATAATATCTACTTTATTTTTTGTAAATAAAGGACAAAGAATCATTTAGTCTTGATTGACCTAATCAACCAAGTAAACAAAATGGTATACAAATATACTTTCAGTAAGTTTGTTTGTTGACTTTAATTTAAAAAGATCCGTCTAATTATGCATGAAAATTAATTTCATCTTCGAAATTACGTGAAGGGACTTATATGGGTGCGTGCCTTAACTGCCAACGGTGAATCAGTTTTACTTTTGGTAGAATCCTCGTGAGTTTGCGTACGTGACAAGAAATCACGTCAAATGTTTCTCTCTCCTATGATTATTTAAATTTTTTTTAATTTCTGGGATTGTTCCTTCTCATGACTGCGATCATCCCTATATATATGTTTTCCCAAGGCTAGTTCACCATTCAGTTTTTTCATAAAGAAACAGAGTCTTTCTTCTAGAGGATTAAACCTTACGCTTTCCAAGATTTATATATAAAGTTTCAAGTCTACGCTAATTCATTTTCTTAGCGATTAAGGGCATCCCTATTCGTCTGAAGCTCGAACTTTGGTTGTCTCTGACCTTGTCAAACGTGGGACTCAACCCAGGCGCAGGTTTATTGGATTCTCGTGAAACAGGTGAATGCTGGACAAACGTTTCCTGTTTTTCTTTTTTCTTGATCAGGGGAAAGAAAGACATTGTGTCACGCAACTGTAACTGCAACTGCCCCAAATCCCAACCATAGCTTTTTAAATGTTCATATTGTTTGCTTTGGTTTCAGAGTTTGTGCTTGTCGTAGAGTAAGGATCGGAAATGTTGGGGGATTTCATCACTCGATGTCTTATGTAAGTGTAAACTTTTATGATTCTTCTCTTCATGTTCGAAGGGTTAATATGTGTTCAATATTCTTATACCGTCTTAAATTGCAGATTGCTTCTGGGGTATGCGTATCCTGGATTTGAATGCTACAAAACTGTGGAGAACAGCAGGGTTGGTAACGATGAACTTCGATTCTGGTGTCAATACTGGTACTAATATCCATCTTCTTCCATTTGGCTATATGGTTCTGGAATGTCCTATTTGGTTTTTCATTGCTATAATTTCTGTCATATGATTACATTTTAATTATTGAGGATATGGGATGTTGGGTAAGAATGAGCATAGATCTTACTAAGGATTAAGAATTAAAAACTAAATGGTTGAGTCTTGGCCAAGAAAGAGATCTTCTTTAGGGATATCCAAAGGGAGGTCAATACCTTGAAGGGTGGAGAAAACAGAGAACCATGTGCACCTTTATGAACGTGAGTAATATTTTAAGCCCAGAACCAGTTGTATAGATAAGAGTATGATACTGCTGTCGGGTATATGTAATCATCCCATCATAAGTTTAATGGGTGTCCTTTTTCTTACAAATGGAGTTGACATAAAGTGGATTTAAAGGAAGAAAAATTAAAGATAAGAATGATAAATTGCTGGTGATTTATGCCGAGCCTGCAAAATTCATGGGGAAATTGGGGAAGAAAGCTTTTGAACTCAATTATTATATATATGTTAGGTTATGCGGTATTGCTTCTGAATCATGTCTTTGTGTATCATTAATTTGCAGGATCATTGTAGCACTTTTCACAGTACTGGAGAATTTTGCAGATGTTGTTATTGGATGGTGAGTGTTTGACAGTTTAGCCATTTTTACAATGTTGAATTGGGTTTAGATGTGTTTGGGTGTGTAAACGTGTAGTTGATTTAGATTTAAGCAAAAAATTAACACGGAAGATTTCTGTAGGCTTCCCATGTACGGAGAGTTGAAGCTTGCACTCTTTATCTACCTGTGGTATCCGAAAACTAAGGTAAGAATATAAAACCGAGGAGGAACCTCTTTGGCTCTTTTCGGCTTGTTTTTCTTTACACTGTATTTTGTTTGTTGCTTTTAATTTGTGTTCTGTTTACTAAAGAAGGTTATTAGAATTTGCGTGTAAGTCTTTGCTTTATGAATTTGTGGAAAGGTTGTTAGAGTTTGCGTGAGTCTTGCTTGAAGAGTGTGAGTTTAGACTCGTGGTCTTCTTAATTACTTATAGTTCGTTTTATAAATAAACCAGTTTGGAAGTTTTTCTCCAGCAAAAGTGAAAGACATGTTTGATTTGTAATTGGTTGGTATAAATATTGGTTAATGCAGGGCACGGGGTATGTTTACAATGCAATATTGCGGCCTTATGTGTCAAGCCATGAAAACGACATTGAGAAAAAGTTTCGAGAGTGGCGAGCTAGAGCATGGGAGTTGGCCATTTTTTACTGGAAAAACTGCACAGAGTTGGGGCAAGCTACAACTTTCCAGATTCTCGACTTCTTGGCTGGACAATCTAAAAAGTTTTCTAGCAAATCCTTCGACAAGGTAATTTCCCTTTTCCGTAGGAACATTTCAACTTCAAAACCATTCTTAAATTGACTGCTAGAAATTTGTTAATGTTAGTAAATGAAACCATTTTTTTCACTATAATGAGTTTTAGCTATAGATTGTGTTACTGAAGATAAATGTTACATTGCAGAAAAAAGACAAGATGGGTCCAACTCCAAGTGCCCCACCACTGTCTTCAATTCGAGACTCTCTCTTTGAAAACAACCATAACAATTTCCCAGGCCGCAAGAACAAGAGATGGGACTAAGGCGCTTTAATAAAGCGAAACTCACCACAGAACTGTAACATTTTTTGTACATACGTCAACCACATAATTAGTCTCATTCTGCTTGTAATATAAAGAATGCTTTGCTTTTTGTCCCATCTCTTTTGAAACACTTTAATTGATTATTCATTCTTTCATTCATTCGTATATACTTTTGAGTTTGAGGCCACAACAATTGAGAGGCAAACGCAAAGCTATACAAGTCCTATATAGAAATTCAAAAAATAAAATGAAAAATACGAGGAGCATATCCTTATCCTATTCTTGAATCAAACACAAAGCAATGGACTTGCAGTTGCAGTAAATATCAATCAATCATATGATTTTGTCGGTTGTCAAGAGTAGCATCCCCAGCACACGTGGACCCTGATAGCATGGAGCATTCGACGGAAAAATTGGGAAACGGCGGGGACCAAGTGGTGGAGGAAGAAGCCGAGGCACGCGGCGGAGAGGCGGCGGAGGAAGTGGGGGGTGGAGGCGCCGCCGGGGGATTCGGACATGGGCTGGAGGTAGGCCCAAGCAGCCTGCTTTACGAGGCGGTTGCGGATGGAAATCTCTTGCCCGGAGTACGCGGAGGCGGTGGGGGAGTTCACGGCGAAGTTGGGGGAAGGGAGCACGTCTTTGAGGGACGTGTAGGAGGCGGAGAAGGGGGATTTCAAGGAGACAAGTTCCAAGCTTGTGGTGCGCTGCGGCGGCGTAGTGGCGGGTAGGGAGAGTTTGGTGACCGATGCGGCGGCGATGGAGTTGTGGCGGCGGAGGGGTGTTGACTCTGACGGCAGTTGGATGGTGGTGGTGGACTCTGGCATGGTGGCAGTCGTAAAGCAAAGACTAGTAGCGAGAAACACGCGGTGGAAAAACTGGAAGCCTAGGACAGCTGAACGTGAGAGAAAAATAATAACACGCGATTCAATGTGCTCCAAAAAATACTACTAAAATAAAATAAAATAAAACAATTTAGTAGTAATGGTCCAACGATATTGCAATTATTGCATTTGTTTTTCTTTTGGTTTGTCTTTATCTTTTCCCTAATTCAGATCCTCTTTTCTTCTCCAACAACTTGGACCAATCCATTCGTTGGTATCCATGAATCTTAGTCATCCATGGCCTTTGTCTCACTTCCTTTTTACCCATTTTAATATTCTCTCTTATTTGGTTAAAAAAAAATCCTTGTTACTTTTCTTTATCCAGTACTTTTTTACATGTCATTTACTACAGTTGTCAAATCTAGATTGCCCTCAAAACTAGATACACATTGTTCACAATGAGTTGGTAATGTCTAACTTTTCAACCAAGAGAAAGAAGAGAGTTCGTAAGAATTTTATTTTTACAGTTTTTAATCTAACTGTTTTCTTTGTTTCTTAATTTTATTTTATATAATTTATCAGTTTTGCTTAAAAATTAGAACGGATGGTTGGTCTTTTTCCTTGTGGTTACTTCTCACCTTCCCTTTATTGATCTTTCTTAGTAGAACTGATTTATAAATAGTAAACAACCTTTAAGAATAATGTATGAGCTAATAATAAAATGATGTGGTAATAAAAAGTCTATAGTAAACAGAAAAGGATATCGGGAGTTCATAAATTACTGAATTTGAGCTTCTTATTACACGAAGTCTACCAAACTTTCCAGATTGGATAAATAAACCATGAAGAGACTTTAAATCGTACCTTACAAAATAAAAACTTTAACGCGCACCAATTAATAATAAACGCGTAGTTATGTTACGTATAATATACTTTTGTTATCATTTCAAGATGAGCAAAGGGACATATAATATATTCTCCCAATCAATTTAAGATGAGCAATTGATAGCAACATTAAAAAGAAAAAGTAATAACTTGTTATAGTTTACAAGAGCACATATTGTATAGTAATATACTACTTTGCCATAAAATGAAAAAAAAAAAAACGCGTTACTTTTATAATTACGAATTTAATTAGAATATACACCACATAGGTGTGTGATTTCGAAGTCCATCAACGAAAAAGATTGTTAATTTTTGTAAAGTCAAATAATCACACGTGGGTAAAGTGATTCAATAATTTTTATATAAAATAAAAATGGCAAAATAGTCTTTTAACCCATTATTTGTGGTTTTTATTCAAGTTGGTTCATTATTTTTGAAGATTTCAATTTGGTCCCTCATAGTATACAATGTAGTCATTTCCATTAAATTAGCACTAAGGTGAATATTAATCACGAGACACCATAAGAATCTTGGACAGGGTACAAAATACTACTGTTTTTTATTAAATAATATTGCTAATTTAAATACTACTGTTTTTTTATTAAACAAAAAATATACTCAAAAGATAAATCATCGGTAAATAACATTTTTAGAGGAAGTTGTTTAACAAGTTTAAAATTTGATTAAGATTCTGTACAATTTTATTTACTTACAATAATCGTTTTTGTCGTTGCAGGGAAGAGAGAGAGCACAAGGTAAAATTTGGAAACAAAAATGCTTTATATACATAAGTAGAAGATAACTGAATTTTTCAAGCAGCCTGGTTGATTTGTAAGCCAATCGAATTGTAAGAAAGAAAAATAGGTTTAACTTATTGATCATATTAGAGATAAAATGATAGTTTAAAGCATCTATTTATCGAAAATGCGAAACAAAAATTTAAGGTAAGTATATTATCTCTCTTTCTTAACATATATAGAATTAAGAAAAAGAGAAATCCATATAAATTCACAGCAAATTAGTAAAATATAGAGAAACAATAGTCTTGATAGCATGACATATACCACGCGAAAAATCACACAAGCAGTTAAAAACTAAATCAAACGTGTTATAAAAAGCCATTTTAAGGAAAATATTGGTTTCACTTCAATGGAAAAAATATATAGTTTTTCTTTTTTTTACAAAATTTGGAAAAAAATGAGAGATTTGCCTGTCATATTTAAATTAGGAATTTGATAAACATCTTTATAGACGTGGATGTAGCTGAAGTGGTCCAGTATTTGCCAATGCCACACAATTTCCATGAGAGTGACTTCTCATGAAACAACAAGTCAAATTAAGAGTCAATTCAATTATGGTTTTCAATGTGTTTGGCAGGCGTTATGTTATGTGTGTGTTTTAAATTCATCTTATTTAAGATGAATCTCGTGAGTTGGGCTACTGGCTACTTCGATCACTGTCTTTAATTAATTTAATTTATAATCTAACTTAATTTTTAGAAATTATGTTAGATTGACGTTTATTTAAAAAATATACATGAAATAAGTTAAAGATTTACAGTTCCTCTCTTTAAACTGTTCTTTGTGTTTTTCTTTTTTAAATAAGAATATGTTTTAAAAGCCATTTCAAATATAATTATTTTCTCCTTAAAGAACATAAACTATAATACTTCACCTCTACTATGATAAAATAACACACTATAAATACGAACAGAAAAAGATATTCAAAGCAATATTTTTATATAAAATATTTCCATATGTTCCAAAATTTAATAAATAAATTTTTTATGCTAGTTTTAAATTTCTACATAAAAATCATTTGTTTTTGTATGATTGTAGTGGTGATTTAAAATATACAAAAGAGTATTGATTATTTAAATACGGTGATTATTTAAAGGAGTTGTTTGTAATAAAAATTGTGGAGTTAAATGTATCTTCACTCCCATGTTATGTATGGTCGAGTTTTTTTATCAGAAAAGTCAATTTATTATTAGTCAACTTATTATTAGTTGAATTATATATTACTCATTCATCTTATACAATATAAGTAATACACAATACACGTAATACAAACAATATTATTCATTTAGTAATATCATCACCTATTATGTGTATAGGAATTTTTTCTTGGCATAAATAATAGATTTAGTTGGTCAGACTTTGAAAACAAATGTTGGTTGTTTGACCATTTTTCATTTATATATTTGTATGTGCATGGGATCATAATTGTATGTGTAATTGTCCTTTACTTTGCTTTTTACTTTCTTTGAAGTTGAGACATTATTATTGTTTTGAATTTGCTCCATACCTGTATTATTGATTGAGCTGAATTGTTTAATGTTAGAGTCAGATTATTGAAATCCAATGAATAAACTTTTCAAACCTTATTATAAATATTGTGTCATATAATTGCTTAATTGATATTTTTGTTGTTCTAGTGTGTAACTATCTTAGTGGTGTATGTGCACATCATGGTTTGAAGTCCAAAGTTACTAAATTTGCTCATTATAAAAACATGGATGATTGTTTAATTGCGTGTTTGTATGGACAAAAATGTTAAACTCAATGTGCATTCAGGAGACACCTAATGAATTATATAAAAAAACATAATTGATTATGTTTAAAAATATCCACATAAACAAATATGTAGTTCATCCTAATAATTTCACATAATCGATCAATTATGAAGAACTAAATAATTGATTGTATCCCTAATGTTGTATTATTATTTTTCATTCTCATTGCATATCTTTGATGTACATTGCTTAAATGTATTTCAGTCTGTAAATCATGTTTTCAAAAGAGGCACGAAAGTGAAAAGGATAGGAAAACAAAATTCTTACAACAAGTGATGGATTTCCTCATCCTAAACTACCACCAATGAATGAAGTTTTACAAACAAACATGACTAGTTGACTACATATTGTATTTGAATTTGATTGAGTCGAGTATTGATTTTTTGTTATAGGTGATCGTCAATGTGAGGGAGGTGCGATATTAGAATTTCGTTCTTATATTAGATGAAATATGATGTGACTATGAGAAGTTTCAAAATTTTTATCTACCATGTTTGCATATTCTTGTTGTATGCAAACACGTTTACCAATAATTTAAAATATACATAAATCTTGTATATATCTTGTATCAAGTTTTTAAACGTATAGACATTTTGTTTGGAAAATTAAATAGATACTTTGTTGAGAGAATTACCATGTAGAAATTATGAATTAACTTACAAGAGGTCACAAGTTTGTCATAATCCTTAAATGTAAAAAAAAGTTTTAAGTATTATCTTAAATCAAGTCAAATTAAAATCTAAATAAATATTAAAAAAGAGTTTAAAGTCACACGTCTAATTATATAAGAAATAAGTGTATGAACAATCCTAAATTATAATAATCAACTTCAAATAACTAAATAATTATTATATTACATGCAATATTTGTATTCTTATGCACCATTTAATGAATAAAATAAATTAACTTTTTTTATTGTGCAAACTTGATTTTTTCTACTGTTGATACATTGTTTAGTGGTTTATGAAAAAAAATATTGACCTGAAAATAGTTTAATATATCATTGACATCAATACTACAACTAATAATTAAGATTTGAGCAAATTAAGTTTATCGTATTTTTAAAAAAAGTTACTCAAGTAACCAGTTTTTTTATAATTTATTTTTTATTTTGGATACATTAAGTACATAATTATACAAAGTAATTATGACATAAAAATGACATTGTTAGATTCATTCATAGTAATACTATTAAGAACATGAGTTTGATCAAATTAAGTCTGTTATAACTAAGAAAATAACTTAGTAAATCACCTAAGTGATTAATTTCTCCTTTAAACATCACTTTTAACTTTTTGTAAAAGTTATGAACCCAAAAATGATTTTGTTAACTTCTTGACATAAATACTTTATATAACAAATAAGGTTTAAATAAGTTAAGTTTTCAATAATTTAGAAAAAGACGTAGTAAGTTACTTAAACAACCAACTTTTATTATAATTTTTTTAATTTTTATTAAAATTGACAAATAAACTTGTATTATTTTAATTCATATTCATAGATATTGTCTAAATACTCATATTGAAAAAAAAAATACTTTAATTGATCGGATATAAAAATAAATAATACTCGACATTTTAAATCGAATAAAAAATAGATATCGGTATGTAACATATATATTCTATATTAATTTTTATACTCATCTCAATTTAAAATTATTAAAACCTATTACACTCTTAATTTATATTATAACTTTTTTTATTTGATATTATTTTAATACTGAACTATTAATATTATCATATTTTACTTATTTTTTATTTTTATTTTCTATAAAAAAGTATTTAACAAATATTTAAATAAATATAAGTTGAGTTACAAGTATATTCATTAAAGAGAGTATTAAAGAGAGTGGAGGGAAATGAGACAAATTCCATAAAAATATGACGTGGAGCTGGTAGGTGGGAGCAGCATCAAGTGAATGTGATTTCTTAGGTTATTATCAGATAGACACTTCTTTCTCCTCCGCCATTCCATTCTCTCTTACTTCCTCTGCCTCACACTCTCACTCTCCCATGGCTTCCCTAGCTCCCTCTGCTTCTCTCATCTCCTCCAACCCTAACATTCTCTTCTCTCCCAAATTCCCTTCTTCCTCCTTTTCTTCCCTCTCCTTCCCCAATTCCCCCAATCCTCTTTTCAAACCTTTACGCACTTCTCTCAATCCTTCATCTCCCGCTCTCAAAACCTTCGTTGCCAGGGCTTCGGTAATTCTTCTCTCCTTCCACTTACTCTCCTTTTCCCACGAAACTGTTACATTGGGCTGCAACAATTTCTTCCCTTTTTATGTTTCTGTTCATTTTACTATTACCTCTTTGTTTGTTTGTTTGCTTGTTGACCTTTATTTTTGTGCGTTTTCTCTCTCTTCGCGTCAATGTATGCTTTGATGTCCAGCCCTCTTGTTTCGGGTCCTCGCTGGTACCTGCTAATTTTATGTACCTCTGTGACTGAACTGTGGAAATGAACTACGTCGATGAATGTGAAGATTCTGTTTCTGTTTGTTGCATTTCTAGCATTTTAGTTCTTAGATATGTTGCATGTTGTCCAGTGTAGCACAGATTAATTGTAATTTGTAATTACTCGAACAATGCTTTAAAATGAAATGGTAATATTCTACACTCTTCCTTCTTCGAGGTTGGGTGAGTTTTGTATTGGAATTTCTGTTGGTGTGTGGGAGAATTTTTTTCTGCAAACCTCGGCTGTAACTTTCATGATGAAGATGAAAACTAAAATTCTTTAGAGTGTGGTATTTCTCTGGCCTGTCATTGATGCAATTTATTTATTCTTTTTTGTTTGCTTATTTTGAAAGAGTGAACTTCCATTAGTCGGGAACACGGCACCAGATTTTGAAGCAGAGGCTGTTTTTGATCAGGAGTTCATCAAGGTATTTATGATAGAATGCCGATTGGTAACTTTTGTGGTTACAAATTATGTTGAATGTAACACTGTCTTGTCAGGTCAAACTATCTGAATATATTGGGAAAAAATATGTCATCCTCTTTTTCTACCCATTGGACTTCACATTCGTTTGTCCGACAGGTTGGTAGACTTCCGATTGAGATTGTTGTGGATCCTAAATTTTCTCCTTTTTAACTGTTAAATTACTTGTGTACAGAAATCACTGCCTTCAGTGACCGGCATGCAGAGTTTGAGGAACTAAATACAGAGATTTTGGGTGTTTCAGTTGACAGTGTTGTGAGTTTCTTTTGATCCCTTTTTTAGTTATTTCTTCAGATTCTAGCTCTTATATAATTTTTTCCCCGTACTTTTTTCTCTATGGCATTGTTTGATCCATGTAACGGACAGTACCAATTTAGGAAAGCCAAATATTGGACAATGGGTTCATTCGAACCTTAATAATTGAAATTTTTCTTCTTGACCTATAGATGTAATGCTTTTCTCAATATTTGTGAAGCATGTGTGACATTGTGGATGCGATGCAATATTCCCAGTCAACAGATGATTTTTATGTTATGATCTATTACTATTCCTATTTCTAAATGACACAATTATCTTTTTGTAGCCTTATCCATAAGCACTTCTTAAGTTTGCTTCTTCTTGATTAGTGGTGCTGTTGTTATCATTGTAGTTTTCACACCTTGCATGGGTTCAAACTGATAGAAAGTCGGGTGGTCTTGGCGACTTGAAGTATCCTTTGATTTCTGATGTCACCAAATCCATCTCAAAATCTTATGGTGTTCTCATTCCCGATCAGGTATTTTTAAATGATGGCTATTCATATTCCCCTGCTATCATTAACCCCAATGTATTTTGTGCTTTAGTTTCAAATTCTCTGGAAAGAAATGTAGGATGCTGTCTAGGTAAATACCTTTAGCGTTTTGTGTTAATTGTTGGAATGTTGTTTGTGAAACTATTGCCTTTGATTTAACCTTTTTAGCACTTTTCGCAACAATTCTAAATGTTTCCAATGTTTTAGGGGATTGCATTGAGAGGATTGTTCATTATTGACAAGGAAGGGGTTATTCAGCATTCTACCATTAACAACCTGGCCATTGGTAGAAGTGTTGATGAGACAAAGAGAACCCTCCAGGTAAATTATATGAAAAATCAGGACAACACCAGGATTGACATTTTTTTAGTATATAGCCAACTTTTTGTTCGTTTCTTCCACTCATCTATCATTTATATAAATTCTTTGCATCCATTTATGTGCATTGGTCTGCAGGCCTTGCAGTATGTGCAGGAGAACCCAGATGAAGTTTGCCCAGCTGGGTGGAAGCCTGGTGAGAAGTCCATGAAACCAGACCCTAAACTTAGCAAAGAGTATTTCTCTGCTATTTAAGAGGATAATAGTTAAAGAGTAACAATTGCTCATCTGTATCAATAAATGGTAATTTGTATTATGCAACGCAAGTTTATGAAAGTTTTGATTGACAGGTCTGTGTCATGATTATATAAATGCATACTGTTCAATGATTTTGGAATGAATTATGTATCAATTTTTGTATTTCATGATTATTTATGGACAATGCTTTTATCGATGATGGAGGAGGAAGGGATCATGGTTCTGTAGCGGTATCAAGCAAGGAGGTATATGTAAGAATGAACTGAACTTATATTAAGATTTGAAACACCAACAAAAATGATAATAGGATTTTAAAGAATGCTTAAGAATATATTGTATGTCTATTGTATCTCATTTACAAATTATTGTTAGATGAATCTAATGTAAAAATTTATAATGGTATTTTAACGTTCAAAAGTTCCATTAGAGGGTTGGCTTTATTTGGCACGAGTCTTCCATTCGAACGGTTGCTTTCATTATGGTTTTGAAATCAAAAGTGGGATTTGTTCATTTCTAAAGATGACTTCCTCGTACTTTTCTTTATTATCTTACATCTATGTCATAATTGTAATAAAATATTATTTATCACATATTGCATTCAAATATATTTCATATAATTGTAAGATTAAAACTTCATAAATTTAGACATTTTCAACTGACTTCATACTTAAAATTCTTGTTCTATTGAGTGTTAAAGTTATTTATATTTTTGATTGAGTTTGTTATTTAATTTTTGTCATTAGCAGGACGATATGACTATTACTTTATCAGTTTATTAATCTCTAACTCATTGATTCACTCACTCATTAGTTTTTCAATCTCCTACAACTTGTTAACTTGTTCATTTCTTCTCTGAGAGTTTGAAGGAGACTGGGGAGGAAAGACAGAGTTGGAAATAGGAAGACAAAAATAATAACCACTTTACGTCAAAATCAATCAGGGCGGAAAATAAAAAGTATTTTAAGTATTTAATAAAACAAAATTTTGTAACAAGAATTCAATTGAAAATATTAAATTTATAAAATAATTAAAACTTATTTTTATATTTGTAATAAAGTATTATTTATCATATTTCACATTCTAATGACATATGTTCTCTTGGAAATGTTATGTTATTCTAATAGCATCATAGGAAGAAGGGTTGGAGATAAAAGCGCATTGAGATTCAATTATTCAACAACATAATGATATATTTCCTTTAATGTTATTTTATTTTGAAATTTACCAATGTTGTGTTATCTCATTATATTTTTGTTTTTATTGACCATTTAACTGTAAAAACATTTTTTTCTTATATATATATAACGACTTCATTTGCTTTTGAAATTGTGTGGTAGGACATTATTCTAATTATATGCCAATTTTACCAAGGTTGCAAAAATCAAGTTCCTTCCATACGATGGATCCAACATCAACAAAACTTGAAATTTTTGTTAGAATTTATGACATTGTTATTTTCTGTTAGGTTTAGGCATTATCTTGAAGTTTGACAAATTGATTCTTGGAGTATGCTTATATATTATATATGAAATGCCAAGGGATGGTTCTTTGAATGTAAGATTCTTTCAAGGAGATCAGTTATCTTAAAGTCCTAAGGAATTTGATTTGGTTGAAATGGCAAGATTTTGAACAAGATTGATTACAAAGTATTTTTAATTCTCTTATTCGACAAATAAAATTTTGCTCACAATATTTGTTTTTATCTTTTTTTATTAATATTTTGAAGGTTACTTTGGAAATTGCTCTTCATGAATCAAATTTTAAGAAATACAAAAAGTTGTTGTTATGAGCTGGAGGAATTAAATGTACCAAAGTTGTTGTTAGACGTTGGAGGAATTAAATGTACCAAGAATTAGTAATTTATTTTCTTGTAGTGGTTAGCAATAACCTAGGAAGATCATTGGAAGATTGTTTCTAATCACCAAATGTCATGGCCAGAGTTTTTTTTTTTTTTTTTTTCTTAGTTTTTTTTTTTTTTTTTTCCTTAGTCATTTTTTTGAGTTCAAATTATCATTATCACTACATTTTCGTTTTTTAATTAATTTATAAATCTTATTTATTTTATTTACAATTTTTCTCAATCACAGTTTACAAAAATAATAAATATTTTTTCTCTAAATAATCCAAATCATTATTATCATATTTAATGAAAGAACCACATAAGTATTTATAAATTTATTTGCATTCTTTTACTTCAAATTTCTAGCTATTACAAGTAATTTGTTATTATTAATTCATTTTATTTACTACTTTATTCAAAACAACTTAAATAAATAGAAAATATTAACAACTAAATTTTTACATAAACCAACCAATTTATTAAATAAATATTTACATAATTTTATTTGATATTTTAAACTACTTAATACATCATTTTCTAAATAATTTTTTGCATAAATAAGAAAATTTATTACAAAAATTCATAAATAATTAAACATAATTATTACATAATTTGTCATAAATTGTTTTTCTAAGTTTTTACAAAAATAATTTATTTTTTTCACACTATTACACACCATTTTCTCATTTCTTATACAATATAATAATCAATTTTGTTAAATAAAATAAACAATTTATTAAAATATTTATTTCTTTTATACAGTTTTTTGTTTTTAAACCAAAAAATATTATAAAAAATTAAATTGAACTTTTCATTATAGAAGTAATACACAAAAGTTGTTTGTAAATTTTCAGTTGGCATTAAAATGATATTAATTAATTACTTCTAAAAAATAAATCATACTCTTGAAGCACTGCTAATCTGCCCATCCTAATAAAATCAGTGTAAAATTGAAATAAAATTCCCGCATAGGTGGGAGTAGCATAAAAAGAATTTGATTTCTTAGATTATTATCAGATAGATACCTCTTTCTGCGTCGTCCATTCTATTCTATCTTACTACCTCTGCCTCACACTTTCACTCTCTCACTCTGCCATGGCTTCCTTAGCTCCCTCTGCTTCTCTCATCTCCTCCAACCCAAACATTCTCTTCTCTCCCAAATTCCCTTCTTCTTCCTTTTCTTCCCTCTCCTTCCCCAATTCCGCCAATCCTCTTTTCAAACCTTTACGCACTTCTCTCAATCCTTCATCTCCCGCTCTCAAAACCTTCGTCGCCAGGGCTTCGGTAATTCTTCTCTCCTTCCACTCACTCTCCTTTTCCCACAAAACTGTTACATTGGGCTGCAACAATTTCTTCCCTTTTTATGTTTCTGTTCATTTTACAATTTTTGTGCATTTTTCTCTATTCCCGTCAATGTATGCTTTAATGTCCAACTCTCTTGTTTCGGGTCTTCTCTGGTCTCGCTCACCTGCTAATTTATGTACCTCTGTGACTGAACTGTGGAAATGAACTACGTCGATGATGATTGTGAAGATTCTGTTTCTGTGTGTTGCATTTCTAGCATATTAGTTCATAGATATGTTACATGTTGTCCAGTGTAGCACAAGTTCATCGTAATTTGTATTTAGTCGAACAATGCTTTAAAATAATATGGTAATTCTACACTCTTCCTTCTTCAAGGTTGAGTTTGGTATTGGAATTTCTGTTCGTGTGTGGGAGAATCTTTTTCTGCAAACCTTTACGCCTTTAACTTCCTTGATGAAGCTGAAAACTCAATTTTTTTAGAGCGTAGTATTTCTCTGGCCTGACCTTTGAAGCAGTTTATTTATTCTTTTTTGTTTGCTTATTTTGAAAGAGTGAACTTCCTTTAGTCGGGAACACAGCACCGGATTTTGAAGCAGAGGCTGTTTTTGATCAGGAGTTCATCAAGGTATGTATGATAGAGTGCTGATTGGTAAATCTTGTGATTACAAATTGTGTTGATTGAAACACTGTCTTGTCAGGTCAAACTATCTGAATATGTTGGGAAAAAATATGTCATCCTCTTTTTCTACCCATTGGACTTCACATTCGTTTGTCCGACAGGTTGGTAGACTTCCGATTGAGATTGTTGTGGATCCTAAATTTTCGCCTTTTTAATTTTTACATTACTTTTTACAGAAATCACTGCCTTCAGTGACCGGCATGCAGAGTTTGAGGAACTAAATACAGAGATTTTGGGAGTTTCAGTTGACAGTGTTGTGAGTTTTTTTGATCCCTTTTTTAATTATTTCTTCAGATTCTATCTCTGATATAGTTTTTTCCCCGTACTTTTTTCTCTATGGCATTGTTTGATCCATGTAAGTGACAATACCAATTGAGGAAAAAGGCTTTGTTTGCTATTATACGTTTCTCGATTCTTGACTTGACATACTTTTTGCCTGTATACAAGCTGCTCAGAACATGAAAGGTGTGCGATGACTTGGCAAAACTGTATGAATTCTGCATTTGTTTCTCTCTGAAACTTAATGCAAAGAATTTGGATGCATCGGAAAGTATGGTCAGAGAAAATTACGTTATAAATAATGGAAAGCCGAATATTGGACAATGGGTTCATTCAAACCTTAATAATTGAAATGTTTTCTTCTTGACCTACAGATGTAATGTTATTCTCAATATTTGTGAAGCATGTGTGACATTGTGGAGTGGGACGCAATATTCCCACTTGTTCCCAAGTAAACAGACAGATTTTTATGTTATGATCTATTACTATTCCTATTTCTAAATGCACAATTATCTTTTTGCAGCCTTATCCATAGGCACTTCTTAAGTTTGCTTCTTCTTGATTACTGATGCTGTTGTTATCATTGTAGTTTTCACACCTTGCATGGGTTCAAACTGATAGAAAGTCGGGTGGTCTTGGCGACTTGAAGTATCCTTTGATTTCTGATGTCACCAAATCCATCTCAAAATCTTATGGTGTTCTCATTCCCGATCAGGTATTTTTAAATGATGGCTATTCATATTCCCCTTCTATCATCAATGTATTTTGTGCTTTAGTTTCAAATTCTCTGGAAAGAAATGTAGGATGCTGTCTAGGCAAAAATACCTTTAGTGTTTTGTTGATTGTTGAACTGTTGTTTGTGAAACTATGGCTTTTCATTTAACCTTTTTAGCACTTTTTTTGACAGCAATTCTAAATGTTTTCCAATGTTTTAGGGGATTGCATTGAGAGGACTGTTCATTATTGACAAGGAAGGGATTATTCAGCATTCTACCATTAACAACCTGGCCATTGGTAGAAGTGTTGATGAGACAAAGAGAACGCTCCAGGTAATTATACGAAAAATCAGGACAATCTCCAAATTTTTGTTTTTTTCTTCCACTCATCTGTCATTTATATAAATTCTTTGCTTCCATTTATGTGTATTGGTCTTGCAGGCCTTGCAGTATGTGCAGGAGAACCCAGATGAAGTTTGCCCAGCTGGGTGGAAGCCTGGTGAGAAGTCCATGAAACCAGACCCTAAACTTAGCAAAGAGTACTTCTCTGCTATTTAGGGAGGATAATATTTAAGAGTAGCAATTGCTCATCTGTATCAATTAATGATGTAAAAGGAATTTGTGTTTTGCAACGTAAGTTTATAAAGTTTTGATTGACAGGATCTGCTTCATGATTATATAAACTATTGCGTTGTTCAATGATTTTATGAATTATGTATCAATTTTTATCATTACGGCTGTTTATTATGCTTTTCATGATTATTTATGGACAATGCTTTTATCTGTGATAGAGCTAAAAGCAGTCATGGTTATGTAGCCTGATCAAGCAAGTAAGAATTAACTTGATTTATATTAAGATTTCTTACGCCAACAAAGTTGATCAAAAATTACGAATTCCTTTAACACTTACGGTCCTGTTGATTTTTGGATATTCATCACGAGATGTCTATTCTTTCTCTCTTACAGGTGACTTCCGTGTTAAGAATACATGGTGAAGTAGGGTGTTAAAAGTATTCACAGAATTCTGATCTTATATAATAATAGAAACTCTATTTATTCAGCCATAAGCTTTTAGTGAAACTTTAAGTTACTGGACTCTTGTATCAGGTAAAAAAGATAAAACAATACAATGGAAAGAGTTAATATACTTACCAATTATTACCAATTATTGTTTTTATCCTATGAATATATGCACGGTGAATCTTAATTTCATATTAGATCGTATGGGTTTTGACAGGATATCAAGAGAATTCAATTCAAAACTATTATAATTCCTGAGTAATGAAACTGATCTTAGATATACATTGAAAGTAGTTTTACAAGGTAACTTTGGTTGTAATGTTTGTATGTCTTTACCAAATTGCTCAATTCCAAAGTGCTTGAAACTAACATTCGGTCTTACTAACTGTAATATAAAATTTAACACTGGCCACAACAACGCACGACAAAAGAAGTAGAAGTAGTGAATTACAAGTGTATTTGAGTTGTAGTAGTTAATTTTTCGTGAAAAAGTAAATAATACTTTTACATTGTCAATCGGCCTATTGGTTGGACTTCGAGAATTTTTGAGGAAACATAAGTACTTTTTTTTCTGTCAAAAAATATGAAAAATGTTTTTAGCATACACTATTTAAAATGCTTTTGTAATTTTGAAAAAATAAAATTAATTTTACAAAGATTTCTAGTTGCAAATTTTGTAAATATATTTCTTAATTAAGGAATGTTTTTTCTTAAGAAAAGAAAATGTCCAGGCCATGTCAAAAGATGTGTTTTTTAGGTATATGATATTTACGTTACAGAAAGCATGTTGTTTGGTTTGAGTAGTGTATAATTTTTATTTGAAGAAACTTATATTTTGGGGTATATCCATCCATATCCGATGTGGTGCATTATCTGGGAGTTAGAAATTGAGGCAATCGAATTCGAGTTAGAAATTGAGGAGAAGAAGAAACGCAGAGTGAAGGAGTATGTCCCTAGTCCATAAGGGCCTGTGTTGTGTCTTTGACATCCGTAACCACAATGTAAGCTCTCTCAGCCTCTCATCAGCGGTGGTACGCACCACCACCACCACCACCAATTACCATGCCCCAAAGCCACCTTCCACAACAAACCTTCAATCAATGACACGTGGCAAAGCACGGAACATGTTGAAACCTCTATCGGCGGCTCTTCCCGCTCCACCGCCGCTTGACCTCACAGAAAACAACGTCAGACAGGTTTTGGAGGACGCTCGACAGGAGCTGGGTCAAATCTTTGACACCTCTGTTGGTATGACAGGTAAGGTAAGCGTTGTGTTGATTGGTAGTTGGTAGTTGGTAGTTTGTGGTGTGATGATAACTATGCACAATCCAATTTCAGGAGTGGTTGAACTAGCTGACTTGGATGGACCTTTTGTGAAGCTTAGCCTTAGGGGTCGCTTTTGGCACAAGCGTTCCACGGTCCTTGCCAGAATCGCCAATTATCTCAAACAGAGGATTCCTGTGAGTCTCTTATGTTTCTTTTCTAACACTCAGGTAAACTATTATTGTGCAAAGCTAAACACTTACATAACTTGTGTCCTTGCCCTTTTGAATGCCTTGGTTTCAGGAGATTTTGGAGGTTGATATAGAAGACGAGAAACAATTGGATGATAGTCCTGAGAATTTTTAAGGTACAGTGCACGTCTCTCGACAAAGGCAATTTGTTTGGTGCGGATGAGAAACCATTCGAAAAATGTTGTTATGGGAATATCTGTATAATTGTGCTATCTTTGTTACATGTTATTGCTATATACACATCAAAGCTTCTTGCATAATCCTCATTATAATCTCCCTTTCCCTCCTTTCCTTTTTGTTTCAAAATCAAATGGTGCACATTCTGTATGGCAGATTATGTGCACAAAAATATACAACCGACATATGGTCTTTGGGATACTGCCTTGTTGGTGTCATTGGTCAGATTCACCAAACGACATTATCTCTTACCTTGTTGAAGTCATTGAGTCAGCAGTCACCAATCAACATAAAACATTTGGGGCAAATTTCGGTAGAATTGTCCATATATTCATCATTGGCTAAATCCTGTAGTTTCCATTTTGTTTCGTTCGAGATATCAGTTATAAACCATAACGTGGTTTGATACATGGGTCAAAGAATAATATCAAAGAGAATTTGATTTCTGACTAAAATCAATGATGTCATGTGACGTATTGATCTTCATAGACAAGATTATTGTTTTTGTTGTTGGGTTATTGAGGGAGAGGACAGAGAAGGTCTGGTCTTATTTTCTTAATGACCAATAACTTGTGGCACTGAAATGTTGGATTACAAAATGACAATGCATATTGATTTGTTTGATCTTATTGTTTTACACTGCATTTAGCTGTCATTACATCTGTGGCTAAAATTTTTTGTACTATGTTGTACTCACTCGTTGGTTTACTGGTTAAGTGCTTCTAAGTGTCACTGCCTTTGCCATAACTACAAGGCTTTTGTTTTGGTGGCCTATTCGATTAACTTAGTTTTGGTTTCTAAGGATATGCCAATGCCTTTTTGGCTTGAGATTAATCATTTGACATGGAACAATACAGTTAGGTCTTTCCCTCTATGTTTGACTAAATTAGACATGGTAAGAACTTCACTATGCCCAAATTTACACACTGTCTAAATAAATTTACATTTGTGTTCTTTCTCTCCTTATGGTCCTTTTATGATATGAATCCAGAGTAATGCGTTCCAGAAACTCATGTTATTTATTTATCTATTTTACTATGTTTCTGATGGGCAATGCAATAGAGAATTGAATAAACTATAATGATCTCTAGCAGCCAAACCTGGTCTTGACCTGCCACCAGTTATGAATACTCTAGTTTCTGGTTGAATGAGGACTATTATTTTTTTAGTTTTAATTCTTGTTGTGGTCTAAGTGGAGCTTGGTGAATCCATTTAGGTAGGTTCTTATAGTTAGTTTTTTTTTGGTCGTGCGTATATCGTGGTTGGTGACTAGAATTTTCCCAGAAACTTAGATTAGATGATCTGATCTGCATGACTTAATTGAATACAACTAGTGAGGTACTAATTTTGTACCAATCCTTAACCTCGCATTAATTCTGCTGTTTGAAATAAGTTTTACGCCACTTTTTTACGAACTATTTTATCTTATGGACTATTGAACTGTGCAAACATTGTTCAGAGAAAAAGGGAAATAATTTCTCACTCATCTAACTGTTTTTACTAGAAAGGCGAATTTATACAGTGACAGGTTTAGTAGCTTAAACTCAAACTAATTTCGTTGTTTAACTAATACATGGTTGGATAGCTAACTAACTAATTATCAGTATTAGTTGTAATACCCCCTCAAGATCGGAAGTACAGACCACTGATGTTTTGAAAAGTAAGGTCTGAAAATGAGCAGCAGTTAATGACTTAGATAACAAATCAATAATCTGAAGGGCAGATTTGACATGAACTAATTGGACTAATTCTCTTATAAAGTGAGTGTCGATGTGGATGTGTTTGAAGTCAAATGAATAGTTCATTGGTTGTAATATTAAAATATCAGACTTGACAGGGAAAGAAAATAAGCCTTTGCAGGTGCTCGCTCGATGTATTACAGTAAATGATGTATTATTGCTTGTATATGGTGAGTCCTGCTAGGTGAAGCATGTATAGGCTAATTTGTGTACGTTATAAGAATATCTGGTCAAGAAACAGTGAATTAAGCTCATTATTTGACCTATAACCTTCTATACAGAAAATATTCAAGCAATATCTTGTCCTCTGTGGCTAACAACTTCAAACGAAGATCTGTAGGGTATTGGTTTTGAGGCCAAGAAACCAGCACCGAAGAAACATACTTTCTTTGATATAGATAACTTGTCATTTCTAAGGCCAAGAAATATTTGAGAGTATCAAGGACTTCGAGTTTGAATAATTTCTGTAGATCTTCTTGAATATGAAATAGAACTATGGGGTTTGGTTCAACCACTATTATGTCATTTGCATAGCATAAACTAACATCATAACACGATAACAAGAGAGGTGCTACAGGTAGCTGAGATGAATCTGACATGAATCTTATACCGGTACTCATTCGACATGCATTGGACACTTTACTGTGTATTCGACACTTTGCTGGAGTGCTTGATTGTGAAGTGTTTGATTTAGAAGACGATTTCTACTCTGACACCCGTCTCAATGCAGGTTCAACATAAATGAAGATACACGCAATGATTTTTTAAAATTAGAAACTCATAAATTTATAATGTAAATGTCTATTATAATTATAGAAATAAGAGGAAAATTAATATAATAAAAAATATTTAAATTATATATTTATTATTAGAAATACTTTTATTTATTTTCATATCATATTTCCAAAATGATGAAATTTTTTAAATAATATGTTCATATTGTTTATGAGACGAGGAGATTACAAGTATCACTCATGTTTGCAAAAATTGGCAAGATTTCCATTAAAGTTGATATAAAGTCTTACTAAGCTATCCAATGGCAAATCCATGTAGACTTGCCCAAAAAATCACCATAAACAAAAACCAATTTTATTAGCTTAGATGTGGCAAAGATGGGATAATGAGAAATAAATGGTTACAATAAAGGGTATTGATCAGATGAAATTAGCTTAGGGAAAAGACTATTTAAGGAATATCGGAGCAGGGATTGACACACCAATAACATACATGATAATTAATTTTTTTCAATGTTGAAAAAAATTTGTAAAGACTTTTACTAATATATGGATTAAGAGTTTCTCATTATAGTAAGATTAGTGTGTAACAAAATTTCAAATTTATTAATGATAAAGTTGAAGTTTTTATTTCAATATTTTAATTTTAAAAATTCCCTTTCACGTGAAATTTAAAATTAAAAACGTTGAAATGATTTATTTACACCAAATTAAATCAAAGTTAACTTTCAAATTTAAATTTAATCCTTAATCTTAACTATCATTGCATTACTTGCTTTTATATCACCTTTTAGTTTGTAATTTTTCAATTCATTATAATAAAATTATTAAATAGTTTAATTCACCATAATAGTATATTAAAAAAATATTTTTTGGATGCTCATTATATTTATAGATTTTTAATTTATTTTTCCTTTCACTATTAAACAATTAAAGCAAAATATAACTTTCAAAGTTCTACTTTATATTTTATCTTATTTTATATTTCCTATTATATATATATTAATTATTTTTATAAATTTATATGATAAATAATAATAATAATAATAATAATAATAATAATAATGTTAAAATGAATTTTTGTACAAACTATTATAATAATAAAAATTTTATTGAAATTATACACAACTTTTTTCTAAAATTTCTTTACACTTAAATTATTATTATTTTTTTTATTTTGTTACTTCTCCCAAGCTAAATTAAAGTTAATCTCAATATTTTTAACTAATTATTTTAAATCAGTTTCTCTCTATATAAATTTTACTAATGTACTCAATTTTAAAATATTATTGTAATTTCATTTTAAAAGCAAATATTTTATAAGACTCATGTTTTAATAATTTTTATTTATATTTATATTTTTTATTTTTATTTTTTATTTTAATGAGCTGATATCTTAAATCTTTTTATTATATAAATATGCTCTATTGTAGTGTTTTATAAAACTTAAGTTTTAAATTTATAACTCCAATTGTAACTCTTGTATTAAATATCTCCTAAGAAACTTACTTTTAATTTTATTCCAAATTTACATAATTTTTTATTTAAATTTAATTACTATTTATAATAATATTTATTACTTCGGTGAATAAAATAATGTTTTATTATTATAGAAGTAAATGAGACATGTCTTGTCTCTAGTGAAAAAAATATTGTTTCAAACAATTCAAAACAACTCTTAACTTTTTTATTTTTTTTTACTGAGCAAAGAATAAAGTGAATTGAACCTATCCTTTTAGAGATGTTTTAACATAATTACACGTTTATAGAATGAATTATATAAGAATAAAATAATTGAATATAACAATTAAGTATTACCTTCAATGGCCTCATTAGACAATAACATGGCCTTCTCAATCCTTTGATTCATTATGTTTCCCTCTTAAAAAACATTTATTAGATTATTCTCTATAATTTACTCTCTCAGTTCTCATTTAATTCAATGAGATACTTCAATCTGAACATAATTTTGCTTTTTAACATCAATTCTCATTGAGCATTCTTGAAAAAAAACAAAAACAAAAACCCGACCACTTGCACAAAATTTTATCATCTTACCAACACCCGGTAGTCAATTTGAAAGACACTTGAATATCTAATTGTATAGTTTCATATGAAATGGAAAATCACTTCCAATTAATTCTATACTGTTGTGTAAAGCATATACCCAAGAATAAAGGAAGATTGCCTGTATACAGCTGTGCATATACATCGTGATTACGGATGAACACGTATTCATCAGCTTATTAAATCCAGAAATATGAATTCAGGAATAACATAATTGATATATGTATATCCCTTTGTCCCTTGAGGGAGTTAGATGGTTACATATATTTGATTAAGAGTACATATTCTCTAGTGCTTTTCAACTGGCAATTTTGATCAAGTTGTTATTAAAGAATTTATCTAAAAGTAATGGTTGGTTCAAAGAGAGAAGACTGAAAAGGTTGCCGTGAATGATTGGGATCTTCATTGCCAAGGCAATGGAAACATATATTTCAATTAGGATTTTTTCCACATTTTGAACAACCCTCGTATACTAAAAAAGGTTGGTAAAAAAAATGGTGTATTGATTCTACGGTTCCTATGCCCGTATAATGATTTATGAGTCCTAATCCTATGTACCAAAATGCTATAAATGTAAAAACCCAAAAAACCATGGATTGATCACACATCACATGGCCACTTCTGATTCAGTCACGAAATTCAGTCTTTCTTCCCACACCAACTTGGACGCAAACTCATCTTGCTCAGGGACATGTTCCTGCTTCCATAAAATATTTTCCCATATAATTAAAAGTACAAGCAAAGACATCGAATATCATGAACAACTTGATTTAGCAACTTGTATTAACTAGTAGCATTATTCGTAAGATGAAGCCTTCCTTGAAGCACGTAACATGGGTCATTTTTGTATTTTTAAAGTGACAAAAGAGGCAGCATTTACGCACCTCTAGTTCTAGCATCAATTGTTTGGCTGTGGGTGCTGACACGATGATGCCTCGTGCCTTAGGAGATATAAACCCTTCATCAACGGCCTTGTCAATGAAAGACAACAAGGAATTGTAAAATCCATCCACATTCAAAAGCCCCACCTGCATCTCACAAACTTTGACAAATCAACACTATGTATATATGCTACCAACTATTCATTTTGTTTTCCGTTTCTTCTTCAATCTTCATCACTTTTATATGACGTGGTCATTGCATACTTAATTACTCCCATTCAAAGGGAGAACTTTCCAATAATGTAACGTGACAATGATTAACTAAGAAAAATCAGAGACTATTCTCTCATGTGAATTCCTATTAAATAGCCCACATTTATCGGATTCTGTATGTACTGAAGCTTCCTGGTAGTTAATCATATTTATATTTATATCGTACATATAAATTAGTAGTATGTATGCTAAGTAGCATCGAATATAATGGATCCGAATTGCAAGTTGTTGAGAAGCATTCTATTTCACTGAGTCATATATATCCAGTCACTAATCAACCAAAAAAATAGTAGTATCTAGTACACGACAACAGTTTTATATTATAATATTTTTCTCAAAACAGATGGAATAAATGTTAACAAGGCATTGAAATTGAGGAGTAGAGCTTACGGGTTTGCTGTGGATCCCAAGCTGAGCCCATGTAATGACTTCTAGCAATTCTTCAAGGGTTCCATATCCTCCTGTTAATTAATCCATCCACATTGCTTCAAAAATTAGAAGCTCTATTCTATATATGCATATTGTATGTTGCTGAAAGAACAAGAAACATCTTCATGCAATAATTAATGAAGATTGTGGATGTTGTGTTTTTGTTAAGGAAAAAGTAGTTCTTACCTGGGAGGGCAATAAAGGCATCGGCTTGACGGGCCATCTCAGCTTTCCTTTGGTGCATATTAGATACGGCTCTCACTTCCCCAATTGGTTCACCTGTTATCTGCATTTGCATTTGCAACATAAATGCTTCAACTATCACTATTCATCCACCACCTTTACTTAATAATGCTACCACCATACACTAATTTACTATATATTAAATAGTTATTCACCAAGGGATTTGTATGTACCTCTCTTGGCATAAGACTTGTTGGGATAACCCTGCATCAAACAAGCCCATGGTCAGAACTAGAATCATTGATTTTTTTGGTGAATGAAACTGATCTATATGAATTAATATATCTAATATTCTTTTTTTTTTAAAAGCAAGAAATCTATTATATATATGTATATACACATATATTAATTTGTGGTTAGAATAATGTAAATAAAAGATCTTAATTTATAATATTAATATAGGTATTATTTATTATTTGATGTATATTTATAAGAAAAAAATGGGAACTCAACCATATTGACTTACGATAAGGATAAAGTATGTTAAACTAATTGAATGTGGAAGAAGGAATCGATGTATTCTTGGAAGTGCAAGAAAGAAGAGAATAAATAAAATACTGAAAGAAGGAAACATGATGTTGGCTCCAATCTCATTGTAACACTTACGTGGTTGGTGTAACTTTTATATATTTGTATAAAAATGAGCTCTTTTTATTGAATAAATAAATAAAAATTTGATGTTGGCTCCAATTGTTGCGCAAAAACGCCTACCGTCCCTTTCTGGAAGAGCCAACAAAAGGCATTCAACTTTATCCAATGCACCAAAGTTGCCCAAGAAGCTTCTAACTACCGGTAAAGGTCACATAAAGAAAATATTTTTTCTTTTTCCTTTTTTTAAATCCCAACAACGGTGCAGAATGCCCCACATATTACTAGTCCCTGTGAAATTTTTTATTATTATTCTGTATCCAAGATGCTCCCTTTGAACCTACATTCGGAACCTTAATTTGATTAAGAAAATAATGTCCCACATTGCCAGCATTTGATCCCGTGATGTTCTACCGTTTCTCACAGAACATGGGAAACACGAACGAGAGTCAGTAGTACATGTTTTGTCTTACCTAATTCACTAATTCCAAAATCGCATTCAAGGTAACTCTCCTTACACACAACTTTTACCTTGAACGAATGGAAGTTCATACACTAAGAAAAAAACCACTATGGCTCATAAAAAATGATTAAGCTGGCCTATTAAATGGATACAAATGTGCAACACAAAAATGATAGAAAGTGAGAATTACAAACCCTAGAACATGGCGTCCACCATCATGAACTGCCTGAGAAACGCGACCCATCAGCCCCACGCTGCCACCTCCATACACCAAATCAATCCTTCTTTCCACCTTCAAAACACATCGAAAACCAAACCACGTAGACGCGTGTCACAACACTCATCATGAAAACACAATTAAACAAACGAGAAACCAAATAAGTTTGGACATGACCAAAATGATAAAATTTTATTATAACCGCTTAGTGGAGGGAGCAACCAAAAGGGTACCATACGAAGATGCCATTTTTTTGTTCACTATTATATATTTTAACTGAAACAACGAATAGAGTAGTGAGAGTTTTTAACCATGTATTAGGGTGACAAGTAGTGGGCATATGGAAAAATCATGAATGTTTGATTTTGTCATGGAAGCTTGTGGGAAATGGCAAAGGATAATAACACGCTTCAGAGAGTAATGATACCTAGGAAGCACGTTTGTTCCCTAGAAGAAAAGAAAAAAAATATTTGTATTTATTTCTTTATTTTCATTTAAAGATGGAAGGGTTTTTGAGTGTTATAAAAAAACAGTATTGTAGGGGGAAACAAAGATCATGCAAGAAGGCTGCTTAACTGACAGCATATTACAGCTAGCATCCTCGCAATCTCTCTGCGTGCAGCATATGTGCGCGTTTCTGTCTCTCTCTCTCTCATGCCGAACTTAAACCCTAAACCATATTTCCTCCACCATCATAAGCACGAGTTGCCACTCCAGAGCTTCTTTATTATTATTTTTTACATAAAAATAAAAGAAAACAAGAAGAGGAGGAAGAGAGAAGGAAGAAATGTGAAACTCCAGAGTGAGAAATCAAAATGAATCATTAAAATTTGTACAAAACCTATAGAAGGAAAAGGTTAATAATGGAACAACAGAAAGGTTCACGTAACAATGCGGCTGAAGGGACAAAAAGAGGCAAGAGAAAAAGGAAAAGTTCATTGAGTCCAACGAATATATATGATATATCAAAACCAAAAATTCCGTGGGATTCAGATTCAATCATCCATCAATTCTGGATATCAATTCGCCTTTTGCTAGACCAAGTTTTGAACAGAAGAGGCCAGAAAAGAAAGCGAAATTCGATAAATTTAAGGAAGAAAACTGGCCTATGGTGTAAGATTCGAATATTGTAACGAAACAAATAGGTGGAAAAAAAAAAAAAAGTTACCAGCTCCCTGCCAAGTTGAACAGCAGCTTCTTGATAGGTTGGTTTTTTGCCTGAACTGCTGCCACAGAAGACGCAAATCCTCTTGAACCTGGATTTGGTGTCTTCCATTTTGTGGGTGATGGATGTAATATTGTGTGTGTGTGGGGGGGCTCTATATATGGGGTAGAAGCTAGAGACAGGGATGAAAGAAAAGAGGGTTGAGAATGAGAAGAAGGTGACTATTTGTTTAATGTGTTTTGATCCATGTGGATATCATATAGCTACCTACATGCTATAATATACCCTCACCAACTCAATTCCCAACTATTCTCCCTCCAATCATTAATTTATGCAATAATAAATATGTTATATTAACTCCCATATATTACATGCATGCTTTTTTCTAATCTATATACTTAAAGTTATAAAACCATATTTATTTGTATTAAAAATAGCACATGTCATTTATAAAAAATAAAGTCTGATCAAAACTGCTCCTTTTAAATTTTTTTGCTCATCTAATTTAATATATATATATATATATATATATATATATATATATATTAATTGTTATATTTTTTATCTTAAATATTGTACACTTAGAATACATAAATAATAATAAGTATTATATTCAAAGTCAATCATTTTAATATAAATACACATATTTTTTGTTTAAGACAATTTATTTGAGATAACGGTAAAAAATAAATACGAATATTTCTTTTAGTAAAGATTTAAATTTTAGTTTATCGATTTGAATTGAGTTAATATTATAAAATAAATATTATATTATAAAATAAAGATATTAAAAAAATATGAGAATGAAAATATTTTTTATTAAGAGCAAAGAAAAAAAATTAAATATATATAAATAATATACTCATCATAAATATAACTAAATAAAAAAAGTAAAAACATAATATAATCTAATTCTTTTATAAAAATAAAATGAATAAAATTAATGATAATTTGATTATTTCATGAAAACAAAATCAGATAAATATTAGTTTTCTTTTAAAAGTCTTATACATATTCTCCAAAAGTTAACCTCTTTTAATCTAACATTTGCTTAGGAGGAGCTTATATCTTAGGAAGTTATATCTTAAGAAGTTGTTTGATTCGAGTTTAGTTTTGAGTTTCAAAACTCTTTTAAAATTAAAATAAGTTTAAAGTTTTGTAGAATTATGCTTCAATTCCTCGTGAATGGTGAAGTAATAATAAAAATAAAAAATACAAATGACGAAACATAAGTTAACAATTACTTAAATTAGAAATGATGTTTGTTTTTTTATAAAACTTATAATCTATACATCTCTTTCATTAGTTTTTGCATGCTAAAATATTCATAACTAAATAAAACAGATATTTATTGATAAATAATCAGAAGAAAGAGAGGATAACATGATGGATTAATAGACTAATTAGGTATATTGTACTCACAATCATATAAAATAAGAAATTTATGTTCTGTTTTCCATTGTGAAAATTTAACGAGTCCACAGCAACAATTACATTATTATGTATAGAATTAGTCTTCATTACAATAGATGAGTGAAAAAAAAAAAGATAAATTTCAATAAATATATAAATTTGCAAGTTTAAGATAATTTAGTGCTAAAAATAAATTTTCAAACTTGAATCCTATGAATAAAATAACAAATAGAGATGACAATTATATAGCAACAAATAAAACAAATAAATAATACTGTCAATAATTGACTACTAAGATGGCATGTAGGTCTTTAAAGAGATTAAATAAAATGATAAATTATTTTATAACTAAAATAAAAAAAATAAAAGTCACGCTTGATTTTACAAAATTTAATAATAGAATTGCTTTGCAATTGAGTTAAAAATTTATTTTATTTTATCCAAGCATATTTTTATTTTTACATGAAAAATTAAAATAATTATGACTTATATGTACACAAAAATATATATTATCTTTGACAATATTACATTAATGGTTCTAACTAAAATTTGACTTACATTTTTCAAATAAAGAAAAATTATACTGACTTAGTTTTAAAAGAAATATTTACAATTCTTATATTTAATAAAAATAATACTCATATTTTATTTTCATAATTTTAAATAAATATTTAATTTTCTATATTTTAGTAAATGATATTCATCTCCTTTATATTTTTTTAAATTATTGAGTTCACTTCCTTTATTTTATTAATAAATATAATTTTTTATATTGAAATTGCTTGTAACTTTATTAAAGCATAAAATATGCGAGCTTTATTTATAAAAAAAATTCAAATGACATAAATGATATTTTATTAAAAATATAATAAAAATTAGTGTATACTTTAGAATTTAAAAAAAATATAAATATAGTTCAGTGTAACATCAGTACAATGTTTCCTAATAAATTGTTTAAATATTTAAAATGGTGTTTTTCCTAAACTTTATCAATTAACTAATAACACGATGATTTGAAAAAATGCATTCTCTCAAATATCGTTATAATAATTATTAAAAGGTTAAACAAATTATAGGGCCTCATCCAATTGTATTATCATACACCAAATATAAAATTAATTAGGTGACCTAAACTTCTCATGAAACAGCAGATGATGTAGTTTATCCAGCATGCATGTCACGTGTGATTCCACGTTCTTTTGTGTATATATTTAGGATTCAGAAACCTTCAAACAAATTGCCAAGCTTTTAGAAAGATGCATAAATACCATGTTGTCAACTATGTCTATAAAATATAATTCTGTCGGACTTAATCCAACACAAAATTTAATCAGAATGTGATGATTTGACTTAAAATATTAAATTAAAAAACACAAGAAATATCAAATTTAATATATGATTGAATATTGGATGTATTTATAACTTTGGCAACTATTAATCTTCCATAAAGGTCACCTCCTGTAAAATTTACCCTGCCAAAGTTTATAATAGTATCTGTCACATTTAATAAGTTACTTTAAAGTTTATTGAATAACTTATAATTTATAAGCCTTTTTCAACTCGATTATTATGTTTCTATCCATACTCGATTATTTTGAATCTGGTAATATATTTTTAATATGCAGTTTTTACCATTTTTTGTCAGGTTAAAAATCTTCTACTAACGAGAAAAAATATAATGACAAAATCTTAATTATAATAATTTAAAAAGTAAAAATACGAGAAAAAGAATGTAAAATATTTCAATTGTTAGTTTACTGTTAAATATTTTTAGCTTATTTTAGAGTACGGTAATTATTTTAGCAATTGCATTTTTATTCGAATTTTTAGTTATCATTAGAAAATGTTGGTACAAATTAAAAAAAATTATAATTATGTAAAAGATTAAAATAGTATAAAAATATATTTTTATATTTTTCGGCTAATTTAATAATTTACTTTACCAAAACCGAATGATAAAATGAAAAATATACTTTATTTTAATATAATTTTTTTAAATTATTGGTATTTTGCTACACTCTTCAATTTTATCTATCAGTTTAAAATTGATTTTTTGAAATTAATTTGATAAAAAAAATTTCGAAATATTCTCTCCCTTTTCTATTTATTTAATTGTAATTCTTCGTCATTTTGTTTTCTCTCAATTTAAATGAAGACCTGTTTTTATTCATCCACTGTAACTATATAAACATAGCTTCGTCTAGTAAAACTACATATCATTGTTAATTTATGCTCTTATATTTATCAAAAATATTATGTAAGAACCTTTATTTATAATATCTTTATTATTAGTAAGAATAAACAATGTCAATTAAACACCAAAAGTATTTTGAAAAATACGAAGTATCAACAAAATATATATATATGTGTGTGTGTGTGTTTTAAAAAAAAAAACGTGTTAAGTCCCAGTTTTGAAGTAATAATTAGCCTTTTTCAATTTAATATTGCAGTTAAACATGACCTGATCTAACTATATGTAAATAAAATGTTGAATTTCGGATTTAAATTTTGTTTTTCATTCTATGTAATGTTAACCCAAATCTAATTTAACCACAGGTAAAATGTTCAGGTTAAGTTGAATTAAAATATTTGTTTTAAATAATACGTAGTTGATCAGAATAATGCCAAACAAAATTTTCGAAAAAAAAATACTTTTTTTCTGAAAATATTTTTCAAAACAATAAATTTAAAAATAAAAGGCAAAAATAACTAAGAGATAAGTAAAAGACAACCAACAAAATTCAGACAAGTTTATTGTTGTGGAGGGACACATGAGGCTGTGCCTATTACTGTATACAATAACAACGTCTGGATCTCACTTATTTTGAAAATGGCCCCACAAAAAGGATGGGCCAGGCCCAATTTTTGTTATGAAATTGTGCTCCCACTTTCCACCATTTTATTTTCGGATAACTTTTTAGTTGTTTATTATTTTCGAAAATACTGCTAAAAGAAATTACCATCTAATGTCCGAGACACAATATATTAAGTTAACTAATAAAATTAAATATATTATAGAATGTTAAATTTAAATGTTTTATTTTTTAATTTAAAATTGTCAATTTTAATTTCTAAAATTTGACAAAATCTTATTATAGTTTCTCTATTCAAACTTTAATATTTTGGATACATAACAAGCAGTTGAATATTCGGCGACTAAAACAAGTATTTTTTTAATGACGAAGATTAAAAAAATATGAATTAAATTTAAGAGAGTAATAACAACGTATTTAAATTGAATTAGTATAAGTAATATTTTTTGGTCGACGGAAAAGTAATAGGAGTAAAGCATGATTTTCCTTCATACAGCTATACCATTCAGTAGTCCACAGTGCTTCCCCAATGCATATGGTCTTTGTTAATGAAAAATAATAAGATATTTATTAAAATAATAAAGTGTGTTGTTAAATTTTATAAATTAATACATTGTGCGAATAAGTAATTAATAATATATTATTCATAAACATATAAAATTTCCTATTAATATGTTAATAATATATTGTTAATAATAAAGTCTAATTAAAAAAACTGAAAAACTAACTATAATTAAAATTTCATAAGAACCAAAATTATACAAAAGTACAGGATTAAAAGTGAATTTGAATATTTTTTTGTAATTTTTATAATTATTCAAAGTTCTGATCTTCGTATTTTCTCTCTCAAATTCTCCAACTCTTTAAACTAAACAGAAAGCTAATAAAATTTCTTTCCTTTCAAGTCCTACGAGATTATCTATGGAGTCATTGAATATGTTTGTTATAAGTGTTTGTAAGATTTTTTTAACTGAAAATATAAATATTTTTTAATAGTTCTAAAATCTCAGAAAACCATTTCTAAACTTAACCACTACGTATACTCCACAGTAGAACCACTAGCGAAGGCATATATTTGGCAGTTCGCACATACGGTGCTAGTTTTGGTTGATTTGTAATTGTGGGCGCTACCCACTCCTCCCATGTGCCATCAGCTATAAATTACGTGGAGTGGGGTATGCCTTCATGTGCTTTCTCTTCTCTTCATTCCTATTCCCGAAACAGTTAAAACTCACCTAAACAACTTATGGGACCTTTTCAGGTGATATATAGGTGCCTGCACTTTACCTTTTCTTCAAATTTTGATCTAGACCCCAAACTGTTGAAACCAAAATAATTATCAGTAACTTCTCAGGATAAGAAAAAAGTGCATTTGTGTATAACAAGTTCCCATTTGCAATAAATAAATAAAAATTCAACATTTCACAAAAACAAATCGGACATTACAAAATGAAATAAATAACATATTTGGCACCACTCTTGAAGTGGTCAACATGCCCTTAGGACCGTCGCAAGCACTGTTACGTTGCCATTTTGGCACTAGCAACTCCAACACTCGTTGTGATATTATATTTAACTTGTACTTAGTGTTTACAAAACAAAAAGACAAACTCACTACGTTATATGGAAAAAATGAAGAAGTGAATGAAAAAGGAGAAAGTATAGATAGGTATAGAAATGGTGGGAGGACTGAGCACTAGATTCCGAATAGTGCCGCGTGGAAACTAAAAATTCCAGCGTAGCCGTTGTGTCAAGTTTTAATTTAATTGTTAAATTCCATGGCCCTGAAGGTCAAATCTCACTGCCCCCTTATCCCGTTAGGTGCCACTCACAGTCTCACTGCCACTGCATTTAAAAACAAACAACCTCAAACTCATTCATTCCATTCCATCATCCTCCACGCAATGGCTCTTCCTTACATTATTCTCTTATCTCTATTTCTCATCTCTCACACTGCATTCACTTCCTCCACCTTCACCCCCAACACCATCACTCTCCCTCTCTCGCCTCACCTCTCCAAACCCCATTCCTCCGATCCCTTACACTCTCTCAAACTCGCCGCTTCAGCTTCTCTAACCCGGGCCCACCACCTCAAACACCGCCACCATGCCCCCTCCCTCGCCACAACCCAAGTCTACCCCAAGGGCTACGGTGGCTACTCCATAGATCTCAACTTCGGAACCCCACCCCAAACCTCCCCCTTCGTTCTCGACACAGGAAGTAGCCTCGTCTGGTTCCCCTGCACCTCCCGCTACCTCTGCTCCCACTGTCTCTTCCCAAACATCGACCCCACCAAAATCCCCACCTTCATACCCAAAAACTCCTCCACCTCCAAACTTGTCGGTTGCACAAACCCCAAATGCGGTTACCTCTTCGGCTCCGACCTTCAATCTCGCTGCCCCCAATGCAAACCCAATTCCCAAAACTGTTCCCTCACTTGTCCCCCCTACATTATCCAATACGGTTTGGGCTCCACCGCCGGCTTCTTACTCCTCGACAATCTCAATTTCCCCCAAAAAACTGTTCCCCAATTTCTCGTCGGTTGCTCCATTCTCTCCATCCGCCAACCCTCCGGCATCGCCGGCTTCGGACGCGGCCAAGAGTCTCTCCCTTCGCAAATGGCCCTCAAGAGATTCTCTTACTGCTTACTTTCCCACAACTTCGACGACTCCACGGAAAGCAGCAACCTTGTTTTACAAATCACCTCCACGGGCGACACCAAAACCAACGGCCTCCGCTACACGCCGTTTCACCCCAACCCCTCTTCCAGCAACCCCGCCTTCCAGGAATATTACTATCTTAGCCTCCGCAAGGTCATTGTCGGGGGCAAGAACGTTAAGATTCCGTTTAGTTATTTGGAGCCCGGCTCTGACGGTCACGGCGGCACCATCGTTGACTCTGGATCCACCTTCACGTTCATGGAACGACCCGTTCATGATTTGGTGGTCCAAGAGTTTGTGAAGCAGTTGGGGAATTATTCCAGGGTCGAGGACGTTGAGGCTCAATCTGGGTTGAGTCCATGTTTTAATATTTCCGGCGCCAAGACCGTAAATTTCCCGGAATTTACTTTCCAGTTCAAAGGCGGAGCAAAAATGACGCTGCCGGTGGAAAATTATTTCTCGTTGATCGGCGATTCGAAGGTGGTGTGTCTGACCGTTGTCTCCGACGGTGGCGCCGGTCCGGCGATGACGTCCGGTCCCGCCATCATCTTGGGGAACTACCAGCAGCAAAATTTCCACATTGAATATGATTTGGAAAACGAAAGGTTCGGTTTCGGCCCTCAGAGTTGCAAAAGGAAAGCTTAGTGTAGTAATTGTAAATTATTGTTCTTATTATTTAGTTGTGGTGGAGTTGATATGCAGCAAAAAAAGCTATTCATTTTTTTACTGCGCGATTGCAGTATGAATGTTCACAATGATTTGAAATAAATTGATACATATTATGATGAATGTAGTTGGTAACACATGTTTGGTTGGTTTCATGTGCAATTTTTGCGTGGAGCGTTTTGAGAATGTGATGGATTCCTTTCCATGGTCTTTCACGTGAGAGGAGGAAAGGGTAAGGTAAAGTGTTGGGTTCTTTATTCTTGCATTATTTGCGGTTCTTGTTTGTCCACGAGCGAGCACACCCATAAGTACCCTTGCTTGCTATTTCGTACAATCATATTATTTTGTTCATCATCACCGACAGAGTAACAGTTAATATCGTGGTCTTAGTTATTTTCACTCATAAAATTACTATCCACAAACTTTATTCTTTTATTTTAACCTATTCAAAACTGCACGTCAACACATAACGTCCACCCATAAACAGTTGATTATTTATTTTAATGATAAAAATAAAATGGTAATAATATTTTATAATTTACTTTATGTATATGAGAGAAGAAAAGATGGGTGAAAATGTAAGACAAAATGACAATAAGATAAAAAGAATTCAAAAAAATATCAAACCATTATATAAACAATATATACCTCATTCTATTAAAATTCAACGAAGTGACGAGGTTAGAGGGAAATAGAGAAACTGACAATATCTTATCCCTCTTTTTCGTTAAGAAGTAGGACAGTGTCCTTTCACTAATTTAAGTAACTGGGATGAAATGGGAGACAAAAACTGATAATGAAGATCAATGGAGACAATAAAATGAGGACCACATGAAATGAAAAGGTTTTTCTATGCGTGGTAGACGACAAAATAGGGAGGATTAACAATCACAACAAAAATTCGAATACAGGTACAATTTGAATATGTTTTGATTTTGATAGAAAATATTAGTTTTAACAGGGTATAAACATATGTTTAAGTAATATCCTATGTATGCATGTATAAAAGTTTATTACTATTTATTTCTTTTGAATCCGGATTTGCTTTACTGGAGGATAAGGTGAGTTAAACCCATCTCTATCGATCTTATTATCATGCCTGCTAAATAGATATAAATAAATAAAATGTATAAATCAAGAATTATTTTAAAAAATATAAAAAGTATGATCTTGAGAATGTACGAAGTATTAACGATACAATTAAAAATATTGCATATAATTTTTTAAAGGAATATAGTATACCGTTAACTAATAATGAGTTGGAAAACTGGCATGTTACATAATTACTATTTAAGCAACAAAATATTAAAATTAGGATTTGGCTTTTGACTAGAAATAAGCAGAACGTACGTTAAGTTGGGGAAAGAAGCAGCTTCAGAAGACGTGCGAAGTGAGTGTTTGAATGTGAACTTCTTCTGGCCTTTGGTAAGGGCGAGACAGATGGTGGAAATTTGGTTGCATTTTGCTTGGGAGAAGTTAATTACTCAAAGATACGCTAGATAAAAGATCTGAACAGCACATAACTTTGATAGAAGGGATGACTTGTTAAAGAAACTAAATAAAATTAAAATGAGTGAAAAGGTTGGAATGTCCATGGGATTGATCAAAGGGACATACATTGATGCTTATTGCGTTGTAGGTCACCCATTAGCAAAAAATGAAAGCCAAATAATGCATCTATGAATGGGATTGTCTTTATTTGTCTGAGAGTATTGATTAAATTCATGAACTCCATGCGTGTGCGTTGTTCAGTCCAGGTATGTGAAAATAAAGAACAAAAATTGTTCTGCTTTTTCCTTCAACTAAATACATTTATTCTTATAATTCTTCAATTATATACAAAAAAAAAAAAGTTTTTGCTTCACACCCAACACAATTCGAGACAATTGATGGTGAAACAAACATGGTATTAGTTATACCAACATGATGAGCCACGTTCGTCACAAGTTACTAACACAAATGGAAAAGGTACAAGCTTTCAGACGGAAATTGGTCTTTCCTTACACACTTCTATAAAAAGCTAAAATGAAGATTTCATGGTAATACGCGTAAGGTACACAATATAGGATTTCGTGATTTCATGGAATTAACGAAACCCGAAATGTGACACTTAGGATGTTACATAACGAAAGTACCAATCCTAGTTCTTATTTATAACTACTTGAACATGCGTACTAGTTGTTGACTCTTGGTGGTTAATTTGGTAAAATGTGTAGATTGAATGCTGGGGAACCAATTATGGTGAAAATGAGTGAAGAAATGAGGATGAAGGTGTTGGTAATAATCTAGATCGGTGTGAATGGTAAGGAAAAAGAGAATATTAGAAATGGATCTGATCCGTAGAAGCAGTAGAAGTCAACGACGAAGGAAAAAAGGAAATGTGAGACGAAAGAGGAAAGAAGGTTGGTTTTGCTTTAGCGTCATCACCATGTGCACGTGATGTGGGGATGTCCCTGTCTTCTCCTTGTCCTAGCCTACAACGCTATAATTGATTTTTGGTTTAACCTAGTTCATTATTTTTGGATTTTTTTTTTCACAAATAAATACTTTTAAAAGACGAAAAAAAAACAAATAAAAAATTATTTATATATAATTTTAATTAATAAATATTATAATTTATATTAATTATATGCAATAATTAATTTTAGTTTGTGTAAAACTTTACTCATTTGTTTTCTTTTTCGAAATGTAATTTAATCAAATAAACTAAGAGATAAAATTGATAAAATTTGAGGTGGATAAGTTTTTCAAATTTATTTTAGATTCAATACTAAACTAATTCAATTAGTTGAGTTAGACAATCTATATTAAATAAAGGAAATATTTTAAAATAAAGATAAAAATATAAAATTATAATAAATAATCTTAAAAATCAAAATTGTGAACTAAAGTTATTTGTTAGAGCAACTCTTTCCATCTAAAAATATAATATTACAAACACTACGATTCAAGTGTCCCTTAATCAACATCCACCACATAATAAAGATATCTTCTTCAAAAAAAAAAATTAAAATTAAAACCACACAAATAAAACACCCCTATAATAATACCATATTCAATCAAATATCTCATTAAATGTTCTTTGTATAATACATTTTGTTATTGGATATTAAATTTTATATTTTTGAACAACAATATATCATGATTTTCTTTTTCTATTTGAACAGGTTATAATATTTTTTTTAATTTTTAATTAGAAAAAAAAATGGTTCATTGATCTATAGGTCTAGGGTCAAAATAAAAAGGAAAGTTATGACCCATTTTAAAAAGTAAGTAAGACAGAATTGTTAGATATTTTTAATTGTAAGACCAAACGAATCTGGATTAGACCCTAATTGAACAATCCTAATTAAAGATGTATGTTATTTACATGGGACTTAATGAGTCATAGTTATTACATCTCAACTAAAATAATGATTTGCAAAAATATTCAATTTTAAATATTTTTTTTGTTAATTTATGTGAAAGAAATGACTTTAAACTATTATGATTGAAAAATCATTTTACATTAAACAATATATAATTCCATATAGTATTAAATAATTAACCAAACTTATATATATATATATATATATATATATATATATGAAGTAAATTAAAATATACGAATTTCAAAACATCAAAGTAACTATAATTTTTTATCAAAAACGTTGAAATGAGTACAAATATATTCAAAATGTTGTAAATGTTTTTAATAAAAATGCTTTGTAACATTATGTAAGAAACAAAGAAAAATAGAAATTAACAAAAATGCGATAAAAAGCGGTTATATGGTTGCATAATTTTAAAAAATAATAAAATTTAAAAATATTAAAAAATTGAAAGGTTTAAAAAGTAGGAAAAAGGTATGTTGTTAATGAAAAACATTGTGAAAAATATAAAAAAGATAGCAATACTATATAAAAAAGAAATATGATATTAAAAAATATATGCTTTTTTCCTCCAAAATTTTAGTATCCAAGTTAAGTTTTCTATTCTTTGTTATTTTTAGTTCATTTAATTTTAGAATGTACTACTTTTAATTTAAATTTCTTTAAGAACCGAAAGTTACACGTTTTAAAATTAAAATGACTAGAAAGCAATTTTTCCCCAGAAATACTAAAGCTAAAATCAAAATTTTCACGGAAACAAAAAGATATTTTACATTTCACTGGTGAAAGATATCACACGCTGCCTCTTTTTTATGAAAACAGACTATAGAGAAACATTAGTCTAGTTGGAGGGGACTAAAACCTAGTTAATCCCTTAAATAATTTAAAAATGTTGAGCTAATATAATTTTAAATAATATTATAACATTTTGAATATAAAATATTGGGCTAGTATGTTAGAAAGAAAGAAATATAATCAGCAAGTTAAAAACAGTAAAATTTAAAACATAAAAATAGCGTTACAAATGTTTAGTTAAATAATATTAACTTTTTAATGAAAAATATATAGTTCAATAATTAAAAGCCTTCTAAAATAAAAAAAATACATTTTGCTATCATAAAAGATAGAGTAATATAAAATACCTATTTTTAAAAAATAATTGCATACATTTTTTAAAAGGGAAAATAGTAAAAGATAACTTGTGTAAAAAAAAAATGTGAAATAAGTAATAGGTAAAAAAAATACGTATTGAAAAATAAATTAACGTAAAAAACGGGCCAAATAATAATACTATGTATAATAGAAATGATAAAAAATATAATATTTAAAATATAAATTTAAATACTGGAGTATAATATAAAAACATCGAAATATGAAGAATGAAATTGTGAGGAGTATGCTAACTAGAAAAAATTTAATACTGGAGTATATTATAATATTAAAAAAAAATTCTTGAAGAGAGCAAAACTATGTGTAAGAGGAGCAGGATCAGCAAAAGTCCAACATTACCAACCCTGAGGTATAAATAAGCAGTTGAAATAAGCTGCCGTTGCAGTTAACCAAACACATAATAGATTAGAGTAAGAGTATGTTGACAAGGTCAGCCACCATCTCAATCATCGATCATTATTTCCTACCAGGGGAACAACTTTTCTCTATAAAGACAACACTCTTTTGACGAAGACAATAAAATCCAGTGATGATAGAGGTATCATAAGAAGAAAAACTCTTTCTTAGAGCTAGAGAGTATATGAGAGGATATTTTCTTTCCCTGCTTAATTTCCACACACATGTCATCGTTATTACACTGTCATGCAAAGTGACTCCACCACCATGTGAGACGACTCCTCATTCTCCCTCAGTAACTTTTCTTGTATTCGCTGGGATTTGTTTCCCTTCTCATTCTGCCTTTGCATGCCCTCCATCAACACCATGAGGTGTTTCAAAGTTCGAACCTCCCTTTCATTCCTCTCCCTATATATTGCATAATATTTTAGTTAAGGACTTGAGAGATTTCTTAAACTATAACATTAATAATGTCTTATTTTTCTGAGTCTGGAGCCACTATTTATAATTGATACTCTCTTCTAAGGTTCTCCATATATATCTTAAATCAAGATCTTTAATCTTTATTGTTCTCTATTATTTAATTTGATAAGTCTCCTCATTATTAATCAGGTAATGACCTGGAAAAAAATATAACTCAGCCTTAAAAATTTCGGCCAAATATTTACCTACGCAATCTCCAAAGCTCTACCATAACAATAATTAATTCGTATTCTACAGTCAACTTCATTTTTCATAATGAATATTATATATGGCGAAAGCCTAAGTAAACACTTCACAATCTTTCTCAAATTCCACGAATATTTTTCCATAGTTATTCAAAGGTAGATACCTCCTTACGTCCACGCGTAATCCGGAGGTAGATTTATATTACGTCGAAAGCAGGCAACTTTAGAAACGGCGTAACTAGAGTATGTTTTAAATGTAAATGTTAGAAGTGTTATTTCTGATCATGGTTTATGTTGGCTTCGTCAACGATGAATACAAAAAATAATATTGAAGAAAACATTTTTATTAATATTAAGCTGTCCATATACAGAATATATTTATAATACACCGTGTCTGGTCTAAAGAAAAATAAGAAAAAACTGTTTAAAACAAAAACTGTTAAAATAATTATAACAAATATGTATTAGATAATCTGACTGCTCTTAATGTTGTTAGACGATTTCTACAGTCTTTTCTCCTTCATATTAGACAGTTTTACCAGTTAACTCCTATAGCTGATAGTTTGTTGTCCATCATTTAGAGTTAATTATTATAGATTACAAATAATTTAGCCACGAGAAACAAAATTTATCATTTATATTTAAATATAATTTTTAATGATTAATTTAGAAAAAAAAATGTCGTAAACAGCTACGAAAAAATAAATTTATTTATTCACAAATAAGAAGTGTGATATATAAAGAATAAACCAAAAATCCCTATGAGGATACAGAAGTCAATCGTAGAATACATACAATGAAGAGTATACATGCAGTATAGTAATAATATATATGAACTCAAGGACAAGAAGTACGACTGTGTCCAAAACTAACCAATGAAAAGAATATGAAAAGCCACAAAATGACGTAAACACAGGTCGGGTCGGGTAGGTGGAATGATCGGAATCCATCAGCGATCCCAGTCGCACTTGGTGGTTTCAAAGGCGGTGGCGGTTCCTTTGAGAGGCACGCGCAAGTCACAGCTGACTTTGGGCTTGAGCGTCTTGGTCTTGAAGGAGCCCAACTTGAACCTCACCCTCAGGTACATCTTCACATCGATCTCATACAACCCAGTCGCGTTCTCCTTCTTCAATTCGGCGTTCTGGTCAGCGTCTAGAGCCAGCACGTGCTGCCCCTTGAACACTGGGTTCAGCACGTGCGTGTTCTTGTGCCCCTGGTAGAAGGGATCGGGGTACTGGGAGTCGAACCTGGCGTCGTGGAACAATGCGCGCGCCTCGATATAGTCGTAGTAGATGCCCAGCCTCTTGTTAGGGTTGCGCACTGTGATGTTCAGGGCAAGATCGTAGTTGAGGGTGTTGTTGGTGTAGTTGAACTCCGTGAGGGTGGCGTCGGTGACGTGGAATTTCACGACGTTGGGACGGACGATGAGCCAGAAGAGGAACGCGGCGATGCCCACGATGATGATCACCGTGAGGATGATCTTGAAGATGAGGCTGAAGATGCAGCCGCAGCAGCAGCCACAGCCGCCGCCGCGCCCTGGGCGGTGGTAGGACTTCTGCGGCGGAATAGCGGGGCCGTAGTAGGCTCCGTTCAACTGCGACATGGTTGAATGTTATGAGTGAGGAACGAAATAATAAGAGTGAGAAAAAAATATGAATAAGCAGAGGCAAGAGTGGAAAATGATGAAGAGATGGAATGGAAGACTAGCAGCTCTGTTTGTGGATTTATAACTAACTGTGAGTCGTGTGGGGTAAGGGAATTTGAAAGCGCGTGATCCTCTACAAACCTTAAGCGGCCACCAAACATTGCTGAAACCGGAGTTAATTATTAATTAATTTTTATTTTTTTTCATCTTATGATTCATGTTATTTTAAATTTATCTTTCTTTCTTTGAATTTTAGTCCCTATAAGGAAATTATAATAATGTAGTTTTTTTACGAAAATAATTAAATAAATGCTGGTGTCGTGGAGGTGAGAACTCGGGATGCTGCGTAGTTCGTTTCAACGCGGTTGCTTTTCGCATATATGAATTTGTGCGATCTTGGCGTGTGCGTTTTAAATTGAAATTTGTGTATTTACTGTGTTCATTTGTGGAAACTTCTACGTTCCTGCTTCCAAAGTCATCGATTCTTGCATGTTTTCCTTTCATATTCTCCAAATTCTACACTGTTCTTATTAATACTACATATTAGTCACAGTTTTCTACACTGTCTTTATTAATAAATACATATTAGTCACACTTTTCTTGTACCCCAATAATTGTCCTTCAAAATTTCATTTTGGATTTTCAAAATTATTAGATATGTTTACTTTTAATTTAGTAAATATTTTTTTTATAGTAACTACTAATGCAAAGGTAAAGAGTTAAAATAAGTTAAAATTATTTTTTATATTGATTTATCAAGATGGAAATAATATAAAAGGTCTAATAGCTTTTTTATATTACTCTATTATAATAAATTTTTTAATTAATATTATTTTGAATGTTATAAATTGGTTTATTTTTTAAAATGTTGAGTAAATGTCATTATATTCATTAAAATTATGGTGAGAGTAAATAAGTTAACTTTCACTGATAATATTGATTGGTTGTTCATTCCACGTTATAATGTTATTATTATCAATTTGATGGAAGAATTTATCATGATGACTCAATTTAAAAAAAACGTGGATTAAATTGAGAACTTTCAAGATTGAAAAAATCATTATGCAAATGGGATAAAGAAAATATTTAATCTGTTTTTATGGAGTCTGAAGGCCCAAGAATAATAAAAGTGCAAGAATAATAAAAGTTCTTACAGAGTCTTGAGGCTGAGAACAAGATTTCAAGGTGTGCCAACTGTACTAATCTCTCTCTGAATCGCTATTCTTCGGTCGCGAAGGTGAAGGAAAGATCCTTATCTGAAGTACTTCGGTTTCTCTCACTAGTGTCCTAGGTTATCAGAAGTGCATGGTATCAGTCAAGGTTTATTCTCTCCAAAAGTCCCCTAGCTCTACTCACTCTTCACTATTTATACTGTTATGCATGGCGTTATGAGGAAGACGTATAGCCACTTGGCCCTCAGAGATATGATGATTGTTCTGCACTGTGTCAGGGGGAAGACGTGCAGTCTTCCATGCATAAGGTTGTTGTTCTGCACTATATGTCAAAGGGAAGGCGTGCAGTCTCTTCTGCACAAGGTATGATTGTTGTTCTGCACTATGTGTCAGAGGAAAGACGTGCACAGGGTATGATGGTTGTTCTACACTATGTGTCAGAGAGAAGGCGTGTGATATCTTCTTTGTCAAGTAATGAGATCGCCATTTATTGGGATTTGTTTCTTTGTCAGATGTAAGGTGCTTGTTTCCGAATGCAAAGGGAGTAGGGATGTTGGTTTGTTGGCATTGGCTTGGTACCTGTCGGTCAGGGTACTTGTCAGCTTGGTTACTTTCCTGGACACTTGTCGGCCTGGTTACTTGTCGGCCTGGTTACTTGTCGGCCTGAACACTTGTCGGCCTGATTACTCGTCAGTCTTGATCTTAGTAGGTCCAGGCATTCTCTGGCTCGGGTACTCGTCGGCCAGGTTACTCGTCGACTTGGTTACTTGTCGGCCTGGACACTTGTCGGCCTGGTTACTAGTCGGCCATACTCTTTAATGGTCATACGGTACACAAGCCTCCCAAGCTTGAGTAGTTGTTGAATTGCGAGGAGCTTGATAAGTGTGTTGTTGGCTTTGCTCCTTGGGGACTTGTCGACCTTGGTTCTTGAGGATCTAGGTACTTATCAGTTTGATTACTTGTTGGTTATACTCTTTGATAGCCATATAGTACACAAGCCTCCCAAGTTAGAGTAGTTATTGAAGTACGAAGAGCTTGATAAGTAGTGTTGTCGGCCTCATTCTTTGGCGGCCGTGTAGTATACTTCCTTCCTTGTGAAGTGGGAGTTATCGGCTCAAACTCTTTGGGGACTTGTCAGCTTAAACTCTTTGGGGACTTGTCGGCCTAAACTCTTTAGGGACTTGTCGGCCTTGGTTCTTGAGGATCTGGGTACTTATCAGTTTGATTACTTGTCGGTCATACTCTTTGATAGCCATATAGTACACACTTTTTTTTTAGGTCCATCAAAGTAATTGTAGAACCATTAATCTAAGTCTGCACCAAGAAAATAAAAATACAACACACAAACCAGCATTCTTCTAAATCTGCAACTGAATGTGAAATATTCATCTAATTACAAAGAAAGACATACTTACAAAGAGATAGATTCCTTGACATTGGTAACATGGAGATTTTTACAACATCCAATTTCTATCTAGATATAATCTCACAATACTCTGAGCACGTCTTTGAAAGAGACTATTCTCTTACTTTTTTTTTTCTTTCAATGGTTTGTCTTCCAGTAATTTCACTTGCAGGTCTCTCAGAGAAATAATTTCCAGAGATTTTCCTTTATTTATAAAGAATTGTGCCAGCCTGTCTTCAATCTCTCCACCATTTAAACCATAAAATTCTATTTGCTTGAGATGTTCAATAAAAGCAAGAGGGAAAACAATTTTAAATAGAATATCTTCAAAGTAGTTCATCGATGGTAACCACTTCTAGGTTAGGACATCTTCCACATAAGTGGAATAACACCTGTGTTATCATGCTACTAGGAGTATTATTATAACAATCAACGAACACTCTTATTTTGGACAAGTTTGGAAAGGTGAGCATGACTGGAGAAACACATATAGCCTTCAAAATGCTTTTTGACAAGTTTAGTAATCTCAAGTTTTGGAGTTCGTATAAAAACTTTAAAGCATTTTGAGAACGTGACAAATCTTCAAACAGATACAGATATTCAACATATAAAACTGCCTCCTCAATAGAATCAAAACTTTGAATAGAGTTCAATTCAAGCACTTGACCCGTAATGAACAAGTACTTAAGATCTGGTGTATCCATGTTAACTTTGTAACCTCCCTTAAGATATAATTTCAAGTTCTGAAGACTTTTTGGCTTTACAGTAACATTCATTTCCGATCATGATCTATCTCCTCCCAATTAATCTTTAAAAATTTCAAAGAGAAACTCGACATACAAAGAGTTTTGACTTGAGTTTCATCCTCCAATGACACCCTTATCACCAGCTTAAAGATTTTAAGAGTAGGACATCCATCGAGAAACAACTGAATAGAATTCTCATCCTCCATTATGAATGAAGTGAAGTGAGCATACCTAATTAGCTTGGGCAACCAAACATATTCTGGAACATTCCAATCCATAGAGAGGACTAAACATAAACTAGTTAGAGTCTCAGATGAAAAACAAAACATGACTCAGGTCTTATATTAAACTCACTGGAAAGTGCAGCAGCCTTGATCTTAAGGTCAAGTTCATTCACTTTCTGATTGGAAAGTGCAGCAGCTGAGCGCACCAACAATGGATCCAAATATGGTCTGTAACACCCAGTAAAAGACTCGATATGTAGCTTAAGATTTGTAATGAGTGTGTCTTGATTCCGTTGTCAAAACACTCTCTAGGTAAAGAGTGAGAAAAGACGGAAGAGTCTATCATCCTCGCTAATATGAAAAAAAACTAAGTCAATAACAAAAAGTTGTAAGAAAAGATTTTTCCAATTTTTGGACAAAACTGAAGTGACCGCTTCTTTTAGATCCAAGAGAGAAAGAATATGCAAAAGACTTCAAGATCCCAACTGAAAACTTGTCGCCCTAAACTCTTTGGGAACTTGTCGGCCTTAGTTCTTAAGGATCTAAATACTTATCAATTTGATTACTTATTAGACATACTCTATATATTACATAATCTATATAAAAAGTAAGAGCTTTTAGATTGAGATATAAGCAATCTAGAAAATGTTAAGTATTCTTTAGATCAAACATTTCAAGATGATAAACAAGTGAGATGTACACCCACCTCTTACCTCTCTTTCTAAAACCATTCATATCAATGTGTTACACAATACTTATTGAGAACATTTATTTGAAATAAAACTTAAAAAAGGAACACAACAATATTGAGTAAAAAATAACTAAATTTTATTAATTGTAATATTAAGTTTAAATAGTTAACCAATACTTATTTTCACTATAGTCCTAAAACAACCTACTTAGAAAAAAAAGACTAATGGTAAAAGAATGAAAATAATAATAATAACAGTTAAAAAAAATAAATCAATACTCACACGAATTAGGTCTCTCCTGATCAATCAAGGTGATGTTATTCAAATCAAAACAAATTATTTGCAACAAACTCTATCATTCCCTTCCTTAAGTTAAAGCAATTAGCTTAATTCAGAATTTTCGCAAACTTCTAGTAACTTTCAAAGCTTTTGAAAGACTTTTCACAAACCCAGTAGAGATCTATTATCAAACATAAAAATAGGTATATACAGGTTATGTAAAAAATTTAAAAAGATTTTATAAATACATTTTATGTAAAACCTATCTATATAGCGACCAAATTGAATTTAAGTTGTTATTTTAGTGATAATTAACAACTACATTATTTCGGTATTATTATCAGTTAGTAATTATATCTATTTATTTTTAGTGAATAAAATCAATGATTAAATATATTTTTTTGTAGTGTATAAAATCATTTTTAAATTAATTCTTATAACCTCTTAAAAAACTTTATAAATTAGTTCGACATAATCTGAATTGATTTAGGAAATTATTATTTTAATTACGACTTTATCAGGGTGTTAATTTTCAAATAGTATCTTTTTAACCTATCTTAATAGTTGATAAATCTATTTTTTCCCTGGAAAAAAGAATTCAACTTAACATATTTTTTTGCCACAATTGATGTTGATAGACCAACTAATAAAAATAACTTTTTATCAATAGTTTCTACGAACTTTGCAATATACTAGTATATGTTTCATGTCAGCCTTTGTCAACGTGTATATGCGGAAATTTAAAATTCAGCAGCAGCAATCCTTTTGTAGTAAATAATATATATAACGCATATAAGTTTTGTCTTGAGAGGGAATAGTCTCCCTGGCCTTTTCGATTTTTCATCAAACACCAATATCACTATTTCATGTAAGCTTTAGCTTTTAAAGTTGTTGTGATGATTTAATTAAATATTAAATTGTCCAATACTTAAATATGAATTATAATGTAAATTCATGATAATTGATTTTTTTTTTTCTAATTTGTGATCGATGGATAATTTCTCTTCTGTTAAATAATTAAATAGGTTATGTTAATAAAATGAAACGTAAGTCACACCTTCTCCATTAGTTTTTATCAGGATAAGTTATCTTTGAAAAAAAAAAAATAAGCATCCATTTATATATAATTTGTTAATGAGTTATGTTTATATATATATATATATATATATATATATCGGTGTCATTTTCAAATAGCATCTTTATCGTGAATTTTATTGTTATTTAAAATTTTAATTCTTTGAATGGAGGATTCTAACTTGTTTCCCCTTTTTGCTAGAAGAGTGTTTATGTTTTTTTTAAAGCTATTGGAAGAGTTTTTTTTAATATTTGTAGTTTTTATTTTTTTAATCTATAAATGTTTGTAGTTTTTAAAGCTATTCAATAAAATTATTTAAACTAGTGACTTAAACAGCGATGATTAAAAGTTCGTATTCACATGTGAAACTGGAACGAATACTAAATGAATTGCAACTCATTTAACCATTATTTGCCAACAATTGTTAGTAAATTTTATTTTGATAATTAAAAAAAATCAAGTGATCAAAATAAAAATAGTGATGAGAAAAATATTAACTATTGATTTAAAATTTCATTTTATATATTTATAAAATTGAAATTGTTTTTAGAAAGAATTTCTTTTTAAATTTATACTTTCTGATACAACTTATTTAAGTATTTTTTGAAAAATCAAATTTATTTTGTATTAATATTTTATAGTATAATTTTATTTTAATTATAGTAAAATTAAACTTTTCATATAAGTTTATATTTTAAAAAAATCATTTTAAACAATTTAATTTAAAATTATTAAAATAAATTTTTTTATTCATGACGAAGCAACCCGCCTGGACCGGGGCCTTAATGTACTTAAATGCCATTTTTGTTTTGAAGTTGTTTGAGTTATCACTTTCTCTCAAGAAAAATATCTCCTATTGAAACATAATAATCAAAGTATCACGGTACATCCAAATATATTTTCTTTCTAACTTGACTTCTATTAAGTATGTGAATGTTGTATGAAGAACAAATTATAAAATGTAAAGTAACTCTGGTTTTTTCATTAGTCAAGGTAACTCAGTTAAAACCTCTTACTATGCATAGTTTCCATTTCCAGAAACTTTATCTCAATTTTATAAAATTAACTCTAAAGTTTTAACGCAATATATTTATAGAAAATTTTAGAAAATGAGTTTCTGAACCCTAATTATTGATTGAATTCCCCCTTGAAAAAAAAAAAACATATTGAACAAATTATATGAGCATAAATTATTAGCAGGAAATTATCTATTATTCACACTGTAGAATGTGATATAAATTGTTTGAAGGATATATAATTAATTATTGATGTTGGTTTCATCTTAAACAACTTCAAATCACGAAAAATGTTCATCATATTGAGTCATTCTTGATTCAGCCTTCTGATTATAGAGTTTTCCTTTGTGTCATTATTGCTGAGTGATATTTTCTATGTTATTTTGTTTTGTTGTCGCGAGGTATTCCGTTGAAATTGATGATAGGGTGTGAGGTATTTAACACTTCATATTATGTGCACATATATGACAAATAATTAACGGATGCATCACTGCTTAATCTTTCATTAACAAATAAAATTACTTGACTTTTTATCTCTTTGAAGGAGTTAAATTCAATATTAAAGTGATCTCGTCATATTTGTGCAAATTGCAATAACCTCTAACCTCAATCTAATTTCATGATGACATATGACAAGAATTTTTCCAGAGTATTTCTATAAATATAAGCTAATGATATGTTGACGTGAGTGAAAGAAATATAATTGACTATATATTGTAACTTTTTATTAGAAAAAAGTTAAAAACCGACCAAATCAATTCTTATAAACAAAAATTTAATTTTTTCTTTCCTTCCTGTTTCTCTCCAATTCAAATTTTAAACTTTTCCTTTCTTGTTTTTCTGTCAGCCTACCACACATAACCTAAGCAGAGGGAAAATCTTCACCCTTCTAATTAGATTCCCTTCACTGTCTCTAAGATATTTCTTAAGCTTGTTAAGTAGTTCTAGAATGTCATAAAAATATATCATATATCAGGCCTGCAAAAGTATGAGGGCATAGATTCTAGATATAATGAAAACCTCATTCTTATTTTTGAAATGACAATTTTTTTTTCAGTGAAATTCTTAATACAATATACTTAAACTTTTTAGGTGTATTTAGGGGAAACTCTTGCATGAGAGATGAAAATGAGTATTTGGTTATATTAATATGGTAGGTTGGAAAATTTATTAATTCTTTGTTAATTCTTTTATATTTAAAATTTTTATAATAATTGAGATTAAATAATTTTTTTAACTCATAACTTAAAACATAAATTTAAATTTAAAAATTTAAAAATTGAGAATAATAACTATTTTAAATAACATTTAAACTCAGAAATATTCAAGTTTTTTTTTATGTATAAAAATATTTAAAATTGTATTTATCAAACACCACTTGGAAGAATGTAGAAAGGGGTATTACAGAACACCAACGTCGAGAGTCTTAAGGTGCGGCGGTAGAGTTATAATCCTATGTTTGATATCTAAGAGGCAATAGAATTGGATGACAAGGGTAGTGAAACCAAGTTTTGTAAAAAAACAATAATTCATAGGTCTGTGGCCAAGCAAAATACATGGTGTGTGACCAAAACTTGAAACCAAAGTAAGTAATTTTAGATGAGTGCAAGAAAAATCCTGGGAAAGATTCCGAATATGTAGCGACAATAACTTCTGCTGCAGTCACGGTAGCGTGGTTTGTCTGGCGGAGGAATGGCCTGATCGTGATGGGCGGGGTTCAAGAGGGGTTGTTCATCGGCCATGCTTGCAGAAGATGAAGAGAATCAGATACGGGAACTAATGGAGAGAATTGTATGGAATATATATATTACACAGATCGAAAGGGAAGGCTTTCAAGAGTTGAACATTCTAATTTCAGTTTGAATCGATCAACTTGCTTGTGATTTGAGACAGTCGTTTTACGCGTATTCTATTCACCAACAATTTAAAACTAAATAATAAAAATCTGTTACATTTATTTACAACATATATTATGTATTGTATCATTACTCCTCTGAATAAGTAGAATGCCTCACATCTAAATCTGGGGAAGAGTAAGATTAATGTGGGAAAAAGAAGAAGAAATTGAATTTATGCAAACGAAAGTTCCAAAGAGAAATCACGAATCCTGCATCTTCTCCTGTAATGCTTTGTATTTTAGCTCAATCACATGCATAAATTCTATATGCTTTTAGGTCCTTGGGATTAAGCTTGGATTTCTACAAGGTATGACATTTTTTTTTGGATCAGCTACTAGGTATAACATGCAAACTGCTATGAGTCTGTCGTGCTAGCTAATGGTAAAAAGGTTTCTCTTCATAAATAGTCCGAAGAAGTCAGACGCCCAAAGTTTGTTACTGTTCCAGCCAAATAAGATAATTAGTGGTCTTTCAGTCACAGCATTGAGCATTAGTTGATCAATCTTCTTTTAAACAAATTTTCTTACATCTCTTGTTATCTATTGCCCTATGTATTGGGTTGTTATTAAGATTTTTATTCATGTTATTTATCACTATTTATGTTAATTTAATGCCTTAATGTGTCATAAATAAACTTAAATGTTTTAGCAAAATTATTGGGATTCCCCTAGTAATTAACTTTAAAAACCATATGATGACGTATTCATGAAGTGCAATCATAACGAGTTAATCCTGAACTCCATCTAGAGATGTTTGTGTTTTGATTGATATCACATGTTAAGAGTCTTGTGGATTGGGCCTTCTCTATCCACCTTACTGAAGAGTTACTCCAGGCCCATGATGAAAATAAGATAGTTCCTTAACCCGCTGGACCATTCGCACCCGCTCCGGGGCGGATGAGAAACGTACGGGGCTATTTATTTTAACTGGGAAGAACACTCTTTGGAAGGAAAACCTTAGGCCATTTTAAACTAAGCAATGTCAGACTATCTAATCAAGAGTTTTTCTTATGTAGTATTACATATTAGCCTCTAACAGGTACAGATGCAAATATTGTCAGTAAGCAAGCATGATAGTACAAAGATTTCAACCATTGCAAATGTAGTGGGAGCAGAAGGAGAAAACTATGTAAATGCAGTATGAATAGGATGAAGGCCATTGAGAAAGAGGAAATTGAATGACACTAATTTATGACAAACTGGAAATCTCGGATTCAGCTGACCATGTGGGAAAGGAAAAGGCATTGAAGATTTAATTTTTTATTCATTAAAGGAATCCATCAGTGGCTTATTGTACTGACGGCTGTGGAAAAATTCATGTAGACACAGTGCCACAACCACGAAGAAACATTCCGAGGGAAGAAATGCATTATGTTTGTAGCCTCTTATCCAAAACTCTGACACTGAACTTTGATATGAGGGCTTGACCTTTCTTTTACTAAAGTATTCGTTGATATTAATTCAAAGTTTATTAATGCATTTATACTCAAATATTAGTTGATATTAACGCTCTTTACAAGTTAACTATGTTCTTTGACTACATATTTGTACATCATTAGGATTTTACAACATCGTTCTAAGTCCTATAAAAAAATGAAATGGAAACTTGTAATTATAAGAAGGTTTTTGTCTAAATTCTACTTTTCACCCGGATGTATGCTGGAATTAATTATTTTCTATAATTTAAACCTATTTATCAAGTCGGTCTCACCAAAATATTTTCTCTCTTCTTGGTTGCAACATCCAACAACTAGAAAGGATCTACATTCATTAAGTTCTGATAAATCCTGAGGCCAAAGTGCTGTAAAAAATAATACAAGAAATATGATTTGCAATCTACGTAGACTTACACTTAATACCAAAAGACAATTAACCAAAATCAAATATATTGCTTGAAAAAAATATCCATTATAGACAAAGAAAGAATAAATAAATGACAACATACACACACTTAATTTAATTGTGAAAATATAAAATAAGGGGAAACTATAGAATGGAAAATTGAAAATGTATCCTAGAAATCAAATGTGTAGGTATCCCTAGAAATGGATTGAACATTTAGTGGTCTGAAAAAGAGTTAGGGTGCCAATTTTACTGATTGGAACCTTGAGGTCACATTTGACCTTGGGCTTTAAGTGACGAGATATGGTATCCCCGAGCTCGAACCGAATCCTGAAGTAGAGCTTCACATAGATGTCGTAAACGCCATCATTCTTGTCTTGGTTCAACTGAGAGATTTGCTCATTGTTTAGTGGCAGTACTCGGTGTCCTGAGAAAACAGCGCTCATGGGACTGCTGCTCTTCGTGTCCTGCCGGAAGGAGTTCATGTACGTTATGACATCGTAATTGGAAAACCTGGCATCCTCGTAGAATGCTAATGCCTCGACTTTGTCGTAGTAGATGCTGAGTTTTTTGTTGGGGTTGCGTGCGGTGAAGTTGAGGACCATGTTGTAGTGGAGGGTGTTGTTGTTGGTGTTGTACTCGAATTGGGTTAGGTCGGCTTCCGTGACATGGAACTTGAAGGAGCGGGGTTGAACAACCAGCCACATTATGAGGATTGCTAGGCCAACGAGGACGATGAGTGCAACCAGAATCTTCCACAATATTCCGAAGAGGCAGCAACAACAGCTTCTTCCACGGTGATGGCGGTAGCGTGGTTGCGCCGTCGGAGGAATGGCGGGACCGTAATAGGCGCCGTTCAAGTGGGGTTGCTTATCGGCCATGTTTGCGGATGAGTGAATTGAATGACCTAGCTGGTGGTGTCCGAAGAAATTATGAAGGAAATTAAAGATGAAGAGAATTAATGTAATATAAGTGGGGACTTGATGTGAATGAAGAAGGAAAAGGGAATGGTGCTTATATATAGGCATTGAAGATTCTATGGGTACGATACTACGCGTTTAGCACGTGGCAGTGTTATATTTATTTATTTATTTACTCATGATAGGAATGTATCAAGAGCTGATTGTATTGACCGTGCAAAGTTTGATGTAGATTGACCGCAGCCACGATCACTAGCATTTGCGCACATTTTTTTTTTTTATGTAGCTGCCGCCTCATTTAGTTCATATTGTCTTGTCACCATACTTATCTATTACTATAACACTTGAACTTGTGGGCGCAACCAATTTTCGAAAACACTAAATAACATGAACACGATGACAATTTCTTCGTCTCAATCCAATTCAGGACCTATTTCTATCTTTGTTCCTCTTGAGGGTGCATTAAGTTGTGTTACCGTTCTCCTTCCCATAACTATCCCTACCGTTTTCTAAATTCCGTTTTCCGGTACCTATCTCTGTAGTTTCAAACTTAAACTCATCTATGTCTAACAAAACATGTTAAATCCAACCCCTATTGCATACATTGCGCTTCTAATAGTTTATGCACCCTAAGTACCACGTACCACTAGTGAAAAATTAGATTTTGCATTGGTTATTAAGAAATTTTACATCAATTCAATCAGTAATGTAAATGTATACCATGTAGAAAGTGTCACATATTTTATATCGGTTATATAATCGATATAAATATATAAATATTACATTTGTATCAAACACATCTGATATAAAAACTCAACTGAGACTGAAAAAAAATCAAATTTATTACATCAATTTAATCGATGTAATATTCATATTATTAGTAGCGAAACTCAATTAAAAGCATAAAAAAAAATCCATACTTATTACAAGGTTGTCCTATTATTGTAATTTTCTATTTTTACTTTTTTTTACTATTAAACATATATATTGGTTGTGGCCGAAACTAATGTAATATGTATTATTTTACATAATTTACTTACTTTAACTAATATAAAAATGGTGATATTTCATAAGTTAAGAATATATGACATTTTTTAAAAAGAAAATTCACTAATTTTGTTCTTTCTCAATCTGTAATTGTAAATCACACTTATACCAGATTGTCATAAAAATATTCATTATAATAAAATAATTTAACATGCAAAATTAATAATTATTTTAATTTTTCAATTAGAGATATTAATTAGTCAATTAAAGACTTAAATATTTACATAAGTTTGGCCTTAATATATATATATATATATATATATATATATATATATATATATATATATAAGTAAAAAATAATATTTAAAAATGTTATAATTTTCTCCTCCATTCCACTTATAATAAGATGAGTCAAGATTTCCAGCCCACTTAGTCATTGTGGACTAGCTTCCCTATTTTATTTTTGGCAAATCAATTATAGTCCAATGACGGGTCGGGCAGCTAACTGATTTTATCAATTTTAACTTAATAAACCCAACTCACATGAGCTCGATGAAGCTCAATATTTATTAACTAGATTTGAAATATTACTTGGATTCAATTTTACTTGAGCTCACTTTATTTGTCCTTAAATAAACCTAACTTGACCTTATTTGAATCAAATTCCGGTCCCACATTATCTAATCAAATTAACATAGTTATTACTTATTACATTAACTTGAAATCAACTTCCACTACACTAATGTAAATTTTACCTAGGCAAACTTTACTTAAGTTTAATCAACATGAGTTTTAGAGTATATATATATATAAACGTGGTTCCAAGCACCGGTCCGTGTTATTTAAGTTCTACTCGTTAAAGGAATCCGTCCACAACTTATTGTATTGACTAAGGAAAATTTCATGTAGAATTACCGCAACGACCATGAAGAAACATTCCCAAGGAAGAAATGCATTATATTTGTAGCCTCTTATCCTAAACTAAGACACTTAATCTTTCCGTTTTGAGGCGTAACCTTTCTTTTACTTAAATAATCGTTGTCATTAATTCAAAGTTTATTCATGTATACTTAAATACTAGTTGATATTAATGTAATGAGTCAAACAAACACATTATACGAGTTAATAATAAAGTATCTATATTTATACACGCACTTGTATATACCATGAAAAGAAATGTCAGTGAATTGTTTTTGGGTGAACTTTTAAGTGGACATTCAGACATATATGGCAATATGCCATTGATACCAAATTTCAATATCGTTGCAGAATCCAAAAGCATGTTTCATAAAGTTAAAAAGATTGGAGAAAAAAATTTATGCGTGTTTTTTTTTTATGTAAGAGCGGAAACATCTAACCAAATCGCAGGTCGTTGTTACCATTTATGCTATCACACATTTTTTTTTATAAAATCTTTCTTATTTGTTTATGGTAATATTAAATGTGATTTATATTTTCAACACATTCAGTATATTAATCTTTTAATTAATATTTATTTATACTTATCAGCATTCAATTTTTTCCAAATAAATAAAATTTATTTCTTCAAAAGATCAAGAAATATGTATTTGATTTATTTGAGAAAAATGAGCAAATAATAATAAATTAAATTAAATTTATAAAATGAGAAAATTAAAAATATAAAAATCTTTAAAAAGTAAAATCGTTTTCATAAATATTTTAAAATCAGAAATGTAGACAAGTGTTACACACCCCTCATGTTCAAATATCTTAGATTACGTGCAAATTCTAATAAGGAGGAAGCAACAACAGGGGAAGTCGAAAGGTGGAATAATAACATCTTGGACTGGTGCTTCGAGTGCGAAAGAAGCTGGTTCCAATGGGAAACATCACAAATATCAGTATTTGTGCAAGAGATAATAAGAAATCCAATGAATAGAGAAAAGGAGAATGAATGGGGTTGGCAACATGATGAGATTGTTGAGGTGTACCCTATCAAATCTGCTTTACAGAAAACTGCACATAATTAGTGAAGGGGAAAATATAGAAGTGTATAATCAGATCTGGACAGTGCAGGATCTCCCATCAGCAGCAAAACATTGCACATGAAGAATAATCTTGAATAGAATAGCAACAAAGGAAAACTTGAAACGGAACAAATACATTGTGTGTTGTGTGTGAGGAGGAGTCAACTAGCCATTTGTTCTTCAATTGCAAAATAACAAATCAGGTATGACAAATGTGCATGGATGGGTAGGGCACAATAGAGTCTATCATAACCAACCCAAAATTTATTTCCAACAATTTAACCTATACCTAAATGGAAAAAGAAACATGATTTGGAGGTGTATGTTAATTACTGCAGTGTAGAGTATATGGAACCAAATAAATAGAATAGGCTGATGCAGAAGAGAAGTTCAGCAAAGCACAACTAAAAGTTTGGGCTTGACAGAAATATAAAAATACAAAAACAACATATTCATAGTGAGATCGGTGCCTTTGTCCAAATGAGAGTATAAAAACACTGATGAGATACTGAGAATAACATATTTCAGCATTATTCAGTCCCAAATTTTCGCCGTCAGAACTGCGAGAGAATCAAGTATATGTTCAAAGAGGAATCTGGTGTGACTAGTTGTGATCATTACAAGACGATTGGCAATGCTGCTGCAGAACAAGTACAGTAACAGCATAAGCAGATGCCCTTCTGAGCGTTTAGAATTGTTGAAATAGATCTTGGTATGGTAGGAAGGCTGGGTAGAGCTATGAATGGTCCGACCAACAATTAATAGGGGTAAATTCCAGAGTTCTATAAGGAAGTAGGAGATACTGCAGTAAGGTAGCACCTTCTACCTTTTATGTCTGTGGTTATCTGTAGCATGAAGGAGACCGCTGGGGATTCCTTATGGGATCTATTGAGAATTTGGTACAAGGCTACAGATTGTAGGGGCCAACACACTAATATAAGGTTCATCAAGGGTAGGCTATTTACTGCAATATGTTGGTGTTCCGCTCTGTGTTTTGAGACGCAGGTTGCCAGGATTTAATTCAGTTTTGTATGTATTTGCAGGTAAATTAAATGGATTTTTTTTAAGTAGTCACTTAGTTGGATGAAAATATGTCAGACTTTACCACAGAGTCCATAACTTAACTTGGAGGCAAAGTCTAACATACTTGTTTAAAGAATATTTTTTAGATCATTATTATATTAAAAAGGAAAACTTTATTTTGAAAACCACAATCTCTCGGGTACAATCAGATGTCAACCCGTTTACGTGATATAATTATATATTTAGATAAGGATAAAACACGGAACTTTTTTTAAAAAAATATTTAGAGTATTTTGTTATGAAAAGACATAATTGGATTTTAAATATCTAAATTTAAAATTTGAATCGTGATAGGAGTCCAGGGCACCCATTTGCATAAAGGAGATTTTGTGTGATAGTGGTTGCGGTGGCGAGCGATGGTGGGAGATCATCGACGATGACGAGCGACGGTGGTGAGAGAATCGACGGTGGTCGAGAATCGATGATGGTTGCGGTTTGTACAAAAATTTTGGCGACAGCAGCGACGATGATAGCAATAGTGAGATTCAAGATATCTGAGATTCTAACTCGCTGCCTCTCAAACCTTGATGGAATATGCTGAGTAGACAGCGTTCTAGATAAAAATCCAAACATATAAACTCTAAAAATGACTCTGAGATAAGTTTCACGCTTGAATGTTTTTTATACGTAATTTATCTTGATCACATCAATGTCACATAAGATTATAAAGTGAGAGTGTATAACACGTGGTTGTCAAAGTATAATACTGTTAAAAATTGTTATGGTTGATAAGTTATTATCTAATTTTAGACTATCGCATCAACTTCAATGCTAACCAATATATTTTTGAGAGAAGCATAATTTAACTACCTCACTAAAAATATATTCAATCACATCAGTTTAGAGAATTTAAAAATATTTCACAGTTAATAGTTTTAGGTATTAAAAGTGTACCCGATATCATAAGAAAATATTGTAAATTGCCATAAGTATAAAAAAATAATTGAAGCAATAACTGAATTAGTCCAGAAATAGATAACTATATCCACTTTGGACCACCCTACATTAGAGAGAATCCATATCCCTTAAGTTTTAAGAAATATTGAGCTACCAATGTTATAAAATTTATTACATGGAAAACATACCAGATATGCTATATATGTACGCAGACCTAAATACAGAAACGAAAGACAATTCGAGAGAAGTACAAAAGTAAATATGATTTTAAGAAAACGTATACATTACAGCATATAGTCAAAGAATGGACATAATGATGACAAAAGCCACCAAATTATTAAAATATAAAATAATGGTAAAGAAAAAAAAAATGGAAAATGAAAGGAAGAAATGAAATGTGTAGTCTAGTAATCGACGTCGCACTTGGTGGTCTGAAAGGAAGTTAGGGTGGTATTGTTAGCGAAGGGAACCCTGAGGTCACACTTGACCTTGGGTTTGAAGTCACCGGATATGAGATCCCCGAGTCTGTATCGAATCCTGAAGTAGAGCTTCACGTAGATGTCGTAAACGCCATCACTTTTGTCTTGGTTCAACTGAGAGATTTGCTCATTGTTTAGTGGCAGCACTTGGTGCCCTGAGAAAACAGCGCTCATGGGACTGCTGCTCTTCGTGTACTGCCGGAAGGAGTTCATGTGCGTTATGACGTCGTCATTCGAGAACCTGACATCCTCGTAGAATGCTAATGCCTCCACTTTGTCGTAGTAGATGTTGAGTTTTTTGTTGGGGTTGCGTGCGGTGAAGTTGAGGACCATGTTGTAGTGGAGGGTGTTGTTGGTGTCGTACTCGAATTGGGTTAGGTCGGCTTCCGTGACGTGGAATTTGAAGGAGCGGGGTTGAACAACCAGCCAGAATATGAGGATTGCGAGGCCAACGAGGACGATGAGTACAACCAGAATCTTCCACAAGATTCCAAAGAGGCAGCAGCAGCAGCTTCTTTGGCGTTGAGGGCGGTAGTGTGGTTGCTCCGCCGGGGGAATGGCGGGACCGTAATAAGCACCGTTCAAGTGGGGTTGCTTATCGGCCATGCTTGCTGAAAGCAGATTGATAAATGAATGAAGGAAGAGAAAATGTGTAGCTTGATGATGGAGAGGAAGAGGTAAATTATGAGAAGGAAATGGTGCTTGTAGGCATATATATAGAGAGAGGGAGAGAGGAAAAATATTTGAAGTTTCTATGGTTTTAACGCGGTTGTGATTATTCGTGTCCCTGACATTTATTTTGTACTCAAAAGGAAAGGAATGAATCAGCAGCGGATTGAATTGACCGGTGCAAAGTTTGATATTTTTGATTGATGGACCGCAACAAGAAACAGGAAGGAACATTCTGCAGAAGAAAGAAGTGTCTGCAACGCTACAACTTTATATTTATATTACTATTTTTTTTATTGATATTTCTTCTGGAAGTCATGAGAATAGTCATCTTGGAACCGTAGTACCATCCTAACACGTATTCTTTAATCGTGGAAAACAGTACGCGTTTACTATATTATTTTTAGTATTTACATTTATATACATACTTTATATATGCTTGAATATATATATATATATATATATATATATATATATATATATATATATATATCTATATATGCTTGAATACTTCATAATAATAAATTTTCTCCTTTAGATAGATAATTTGTAAAGGATATATCTTCTAAATCTTGATATTACGTTTCAAAATACAGTTTTTTAATGTTTTAAAAAATATTAATTTAGTTTAAAGAGTTGTTTTAGTATTTAAACACAATTTTTATTTAATATAGAAACAATATTCATCAAAAATAAATACAAATGATGATAATATCTTATATATCAATAATAAAAAAAATTTATACAATATCACTGTTAATTTTAAAAATACAAAACTTAAGTATTGAAATTATGTCCTTGCCATATAATTGGAATAGCAATGTGGATGGCTGATATAAATAGTCCTCATGACTTTAACATCTAAATGTAATTTATAATAGGTTGTATTTCACATTTATATATTTTTTGTTACATTGTTAACAATTTGTCACACATATAAAAATGACTAACAGTAGATAGATGTAATCATGAAGACACATTATTTTGTCATCTCACCAATAGAGAGATATTTTTTTTGTTATGAGATTTTTATCAATCTTATAATTATTTGTGTTATGAAATTTTTATCAATCTCATAACTACTAACATTACACAGTGACAACAACATAGTGTTAAACATTATAACCTTAATTTGGAAATGAGAGATTCAAACTTTCTTAGCTTAGGTCCATGTGAGACAAATTTTAGTTCTCCTTTATTCTCATTCTCTTATATTCTATAAACAACGTGATTGACTTAACTTTGCAGCATGTGTATGAACAGGTCTCCTAAGAAATCCTACACTAACATCCCATGCTCTCCTATAATATATATGGTAGCAACACATCACTATCAATAACGACTTGTTTGCTATTCCTTTTATAGGTTAATACTATTAATCTTTATGTAGTTCGTCGTTGTAATAATTATCCACTTTTAGTCTTAGTTATATTCTTAATAATAATAATAAAATAGTCAATAATTTCAAATTGTAAATTATAAAATGTATTATGCATTCCAAAATACATTTCTGGATTTGAAAACCAAATTAAACACAAAACCAACAGAAAAAAAAAACTATAAATACTTACCTTTTCAAAGGTAATGCAACAATGACGGTGACCAATATAGTTCTGGCAGGCTCTTTATCACTCATGAAAGGAGGAAGAAAGATTGGAAATGAAAATGTAGGTTAAATATAAATATAAGGAAGACTAGTTTAGTCTTTTCACAAACAATATGGGGGTGCAGTTAAAATATATGGAGGTGCAGAATGCAGAGCACCTATGAATTGTCCTCTGGGCTTGGCAGAATAAGGGAGCCTTGTAATCACCGAATGGGGCCAAGATAATCCATTCGAGCCCAAGACAACAGCTTCAGGGCGGTGAAGACCAAATTAGAAAGGACTGCTTCTTCTTGCACCTCCACTAGTTCTTGGGACACCTCCAAATTTTCTGAAACGGACAAAAGTATCCTTACTTTTATACTATGAAGACCATTTTACCTTTATGTTCTAAATCTTTATAAGCCTTCTCCTTCGACCTCTACGACTGTCGTGCGCCACCTCCAAGCTCCCCACGGTTCTATTGTACAGTTTCGTTGCCAGTTTCATTATGTAATCGTTGAATAGCACTGTATTAGATAAGTATTTGAGATATGTATGATCTATTGAAAGATTTGTAAGATATTTAGAGGATTTTGCGATTTAAGATAGGTTTTTTCCGAATGTATTGTGCTGCGGAACGACTTATTTAGCAATGTCTATTCAAATCCGAATAGACGTTACAGAATGATCTATTCCGCAACATTTATCCGGATTCGGATGAATGTTGCAGAATAAGTTATTTCACATTATATTTCAATCTAAAAACTTACGGAATAGGTGTTCTGTAATTCAATCTTAACCCATCTACACTTATCTCGCACGACATTCCGCCGCTGCTACTCCACTGTACCGACGTCCTTTCATTCGTGCAAGCATCACCTTCACATCTCGTCTCCCACCTCCCCATGGTTCCTGTTTTATCATTTTTTTTACCTGAAAGATACCATGATAATTTCGTGGAGGGGCAGACTTGGTATTTTTTAAGTTTTGGAGATGTTCCAAGAACACTTGGAGGTGCAGGAATTTTTAGTTAACTTTTAAATTATTAAGGGATTAACATTTAGCGTTCTTTAACATTTATAGCTAGAAATGTTTTAATGAATATTAACAAAACTGTGAAATATTAACGTAAATAATTTATTTAAATAATATTTTTGTAATAACAAATGTGAGATTCAATATGACAATTCATGATTTTATAATATTTGATATTGAATTTCTTTATATGATATGAGATAGACAACTCACTGGATATTTAATATGGATAGGGATTTGAAGTTTTAATTATCAAGCAAACAAGTATACGAGTCATCTTGATAATTATAAGAATATATTTATTATATTTTGTTTAAATATTACACAATATGTCTAAAATTACTGTTGTCCTAACCCTAAACTTTATTGTTTAGTGTATATTTATGCGAGTAATCGTAAGATGTTATAAATTTATTATTTTTCATATATTAGTGGTATAACTTTTAAAATGTAATCCTTCTACAAATGAATAAACTCACTATTGATAGTAATTTATAATTAACTAAAAACATTTATAGGATCAACAATAAATATCTACAATTTGCTCTAATGAGTTGAGGTCTAATAGACAGAAGTTATAATTTTTCAATAGGATATACAAAATGTACGAACTAAATTAAATTATAGTAAAATTAAATTGAACATAAAAGTTAGTCTACTAAAACTAAATTAAATTTAAATTTAACAGTAATTATAAGAACGAATATTGCTCTTGTTTTCAAACAGTGTCACGTCATATTATTTATATAAATTTGTTTATTTCAAAATTAAAAAAGTTTAGTTATGACTGAAATAAATTTGCTTTTTCTTGAGTTGTTAAAGAATTGGAGACGAAATCATTAGAGTAGAACAACACCATCATCTAATTCAGAGTCATTTTCGAAAATATTTGGCATTTGTTTTTAGCCCCCATAAAGCGGAAAAATATATCTTCTTGAAGGGAACAGTGAAATACTAATATCAGATAAAGAAAGAAGCAATTGAGAGAGAGTTGAGATTTTAGTCAATTCAGCAACGTACGAGTCATGTGACAGAGACCATGTGATTGAATACTGTGTCCCGTTAGAAGCAAGCAAAATACAAATAATATACCAGTAAAACGTTCCTATGTATGGGGGTACTAAATTCATAGTGTATGAAACGTCGTGAGTCGTTATCAAAGTTGCATCCTATCACATGCACATGCTCACTGCCTTTGAATGTTGACGAATGAGAGAAGGTTCCTTTAATTTGTGCTACTTTGACGGTGCTCAATACCAAATCTGTTCAAACACTACTTCATGCGAAGCATGCATGTGTTCTGTTGAGCTGTCCAACTCCAACTCCTTCATTTTTCCATTACAATATGCATAAATCAACAACATAATTAATTAGACTCTATTAAGGAAAAACCCTTTCTTTCACCTCATTATAGTAGTAGCCCAGTTAGGTAAAGGGGACCGAAAAACGACAGCCACCATTACCGTTCCATGTGGAAATACCTTCCACTCACACTCCATAATTAACATCTAAACACAATTTACTTAGATAAATGCATATTCATGCTATTATATACTATTCCCTTCTCTGTATTTTTATTAGGGAAGAGGGGGAGGTGTTATCTAATAGAACACGCATCTAACGTTGATTCTGGGTTCAGGTATTTCCCCCTTGCAAATAAATCACTAAATTAAAAATGAAAAAGGAAAAGTGGCCCCTTGATTTCCGAATTATCATACTTCATTATTGATCCAATAATATACAGAATATGAGGCATATAATACAGATAATAAATTCACATGCATAGCCAAGAAAACAGAGGCCAAAAGCTCAGAGAATTCAACCCAAATAAAACGAGAATCATATGTGAATATCCTTGAAAGAATACGAAGGAGACACAACTTTTTCCTTTATCCAAACTGAAACAACATTTTAATTGATCTCAATCGGTTTTTGTTACAAATTGTAATTTCGCTTCATCTCCCTTACATATTTATCTCCGAGTGCGGTTTTATTGTGTAGCAAAATGTACAATTTCAATTACTGTAACAAAGACACACGCGTATGCCTAGAGACAAAAGGATCCAGTAATACAGAATAAATACGTAGGTAGAGGATAAGAAGAATACGCGTATAAAGAAAAGAGAAAGACTGTATATGGATAATAGACACTAAATATACCAAGGATCAGAGCAGAGGAAGAGAGAAACGGCGTTGACGTCAAACCCCCACGGTGCAGCGCTGAACCAGTTGATACTTAACGGCGTTATTGCTGAGAGCAATCCCGGTGCTTCGAGGGCCAAAGGTTATAAAAGCAGGGCACCTTACATAGAGGTTGTAGTGGCCGGAGGTAAAGGCACCTACCTTCCATCGGACTTTACCGTCAACTTTAACGACGACGAGGACGTTGCCGTTAGACTGGTCTTGACTGAGGCCAAGGAAGTTGTAGGGCGCGACGGGGACGTTGTTGCCGTAGACGAACGGGGACCAGACGTCTTCTTCCTTGTGGCCTTGGTAGGAGGGAGGGATTGAGGTTCGGTACGTGACTTGCTGGTTCCGGTAGGTGACGTAGGCGCTGAGACGGTCGTAGTAGATGCCGATTTTGTCGTTGGGGTTGCGCGAGGACAGCGTCACCTGAAAGCTTGAGGTGAGGAGGTTGGGGACGGTGGCGTTGAAGCCGAAAACGGTGACGTCTTGGAGGATGAAGGTTGGCTTTGTGGGTTTGAGAATCGCCCAGATTATGAGAACTGTGAGCAACACTATGAAGGCGAAGATGACTATGCCCCAGAATATGCGTTTGAAGAGCTTGTGTTTCTTTCCCTTGTGGTGGTGGCACTCCTTCACCGACATCTTTTCTGTAGTTGTTGAAGGTGGAGATAAGTGAGAGTAGGTTCCGTGAGGAAATGATGAGAAGATAGAAGTGAGAGGGGTTGGAAGTTTGTTACTTTAAGGTGTTAATTTATTTATAAATAAACATTAGTGATGAGTTTGAAATGATATGGTAGGTGGTATTACATGATAGAGGATTATTATATTGGCTCACTGTTAATGGTTGAGGTTAATTAATTTGCCACCTAGACATCATGTAATTTCTAGGAAGTCAGCGGGAGATTGATATTTTTTTTTTTCATTCTTTATATTTTCATTAGAAGTTGCCCAGTACTAAATAAATGTCAAGTCATTTTAACACGGGTTCTGTTCAACCTTAAATGTCATTGGTTCCTTATATCCGAACCGTTATTTTCCCCTAAAGCAAATTGTCCGCGGCTTGGTTACATATGATGGAACACATGATTTTTCCAGATTCTTCTGTAACCTTAACTTAAAGCTCGTATACTGCTACTGTGACTTAGTTATGGACGGCCTTATGGATTGGTGAGAAATATTATTGTAATACAGTCTTTTAAATCTATTTTTGAATATGGATTCAATTTTTTGAAAGTGTGTTAAAAAGACTCTTTTCAAGATAGTTTAGAAAGGGAGAATTAACAAATTTTGCATTGAAAGGGACTCCTGGCCTCCTTTGTCCTGTTAGCCCGATGGGGGTGCGTTCTTTATCCCACCCTTACCATGACATTGTTCGGTCCATCCCACCCTTACCATGACATTGTTCGGTCCATAGAAACGGTATGCCAAAATAATTAGGAAATTATGATCATTCATGGCCTACAAGAAAGGAATCAGAATATTGCTGACTTGTTAACCAGTTATTTTCACACAATGTTTTAGAATTGCCACTCAATAAATGCATGTGGCTCCCTCTGTTTGTGACTTGGTTCTTGGTGTGTATCATTTCTTATTTCCCCAGTAGAGTGCTGGAGCATTACAGATAAGCCTATTTACTAAAATTATGAGTACTGAAATAGGTAAATTTTAACTATGTAGCTCGTCATGAAGCATATTCTATTCAAATCAAGGCCAAAAATACAAGTCAGAATTTATATGTAAATTGAGAAACTAACATACTTTGATGAGCAAGTGCAATTATTTATGTATATAATAGCCAAGAATGGTCCAACAATACTCAAGCTAACTAAATGAAAGAGAAACCACCTATCTCTATTCCTAGAATTAGATAACAGGAATTATACCATATCAGTCCTCAATTTATTGAAACTCAACCCATAACATTTGTGTCTTTTTCCACCAAAATGCTTTAGAGTAAGGTGTTTTGTACCTTGTGCAAATGATTCCTTGGTTACCTCGGTATTAATTGGTTCATTCATATCTAATAAGAGAGAATGAGGAATTGTAAATAGTTAAATAGTTTTGTTTTTTCCACTAGACTTTTGAACTTATCAGAAGATGAGTCCTCTCATAGACTTAAGGAGAAGAAATATTTGTTTTTGAATTTTTTTTCCTCCTAATAATTCTATTTCAGATCACTAAAATAACATCTTTAAATTAATCACTAAAGAAATAATTATTTTGTTTTCTTTGTAAATTGTCTTTCTATTTCTATTATTTGCTCTTGTTAAAAAATAAGACTCTTTCAATAATATTCACATGTCATATTTTCTTCTCAAATTAATATATCATTAAAATATATGGGTAGGCACTACACCATACAATACATAAAGTGCAAATACCCAACAGTTCAGTGATCATATTTAGTAAGTCAACAAAGGATGCTTTAACATTTGGTAAAATAATTAAAGTAGAGACAAAGAAGTCATTAACCATGTTCTCTAGAATATTTATAGTCTGAAGTATTTATTCAACAAATTAAAAAGGTTAATTGAACCATCCAACCTTAAAAAAAACTACAACTATGTCAGATTAAATCAACACCTTTCAGTAATAGACTGACAATTATATCATTACTATCATTCATGAATATCATTTGACACAATTGAATTACCAAAGAATTATTTTTTAAACAAGAATTGATATTACTTTCATTCTCCTTTTGATGTATGATGATGTTGAAAGAAAAATCAGGAAAGCTGATGATGGTCTGATCTGGTTCATGTCCTATATATGGATGTTTCCTGCAACACGTTATAGAAGGACCCACTTGTCATGACACAAATGCTCCCAGCTCAGCCACACCGACCATCCTTTGCTTCTTCTTAATGAGTTTTCACAATATACTTGGTACCGCCAGGGCCTGAGCAAAGCCATAAAGCCTTTTATAGCTTAATGAAGCCATGCCTTTGCATTTTTATTAAAAGAAAACTCTCTTTTTTGTATAGTGGGGTGAACACAAGTTTCTACCTCTTTATGAACAGTGACTAAATCAAGAAAGATGTGTGTTACTAAATAAATAGATATAATAGTTATACAGTTTTGTACATTTTTGTTATATTGTATTATAAATAGTTTCTGTAAATTATATTTTACTCATCTTTTAATAAACACATTTTTTTCTTTTTCAAATATCTGATAAGATGTCAAACCAGAAAATAAAATAGTTCTGCTGTCTTCAAAGTAAAGATCAGGTGTAGGGTACCATTCCAATGTTTCAACTGTTGATCAAGAAGAATAATAAATTAAGAACGGAAATAATTTATTAGCTAAGTTTTTTTTTATCTTTTATTTTATTTATAAGTTTCATTTTCCTCATCTATTTAGAAAAATATTTTTTATTTTCTAGAAAATTATTTTTATCCATAATTTTAAAATTTTAGCCTGTACAATTCTGGTATCGTTGTTATTATTATTTTTTTTTTTAAGATGTAATTTTGAACAATTTTCAATTGTTCAAGATGAGAAGCTTACTTGACCTATAAAACTCAATTGAAGTTCAAAATAAAAGCAGTTATATATATATATATATATATATATATATATATATATATATATATATATATATATATATATATATATAT